>Ga0187871_10000191_pt1 | contig 55840 bp, 42 predicted proteins | sample June2016WEW_16_1_FD_132988 | JGI IMG/M metagenome (GOLD analysis project Ga0187871, IMG submission 132988) | Peatland microbial communities from SPRUCE experiment site at the Marcell Experimental Forest, Minnesota, USA - June2016WEW_16_10 | ecosystem: Environmental > Terrestrial > Soil >...
GGGCGAGAAGAAAGGCCACACTTCTCCATTAACATGCCATGCGTAATTCAGGCTTCCGGCCTCGCTATAGCTGGGCCGGCCTACCGCCCTGGAGATCGAGATAAACAACGGTGCGGATACCGCGCAAAAAAGAAGAAATATCACGGCGAGGGGCAGTACCGCTTTTCTCCATTTGCCAATCATGAAGAATGCGGCCACCATGAACAAGAAAGCCATGGGGAACAGGATCGCCTTCGCTAGATAGCCCAACCCCAGTGTGAGTCCAAGCAGCACACAGGTGCGTGTCGTCTTGTTGCTGTCGCGGAGGCGTAGCAGAAGTCCACAGTCCAGGTAGACGAACATCGCCACGCATAGATCGGGGGTGATCATGCGAGGCGCCAACATCACTCCGAAGGTGCTCCAGGCAAAGAGGCTATAACCCAGCAGTTGCCATCTCCAGGCCGAAGGGGGAACCTCTGAATCTGCATGTTGCCCTCCCTCTTCTTTTCCGAGAACGCGGATCACCTGGCGGAGGAGGAACTCGAAGGATGCCAATGCTCCCAGAAAAATGATGAAGTTCAACAGGTGTACGATGGGGACTTCCCATCGCGCCGATGGGTGCGTCAGCCAGGTCGCCACGCCCATCAAGAACGGGTAGAGCGGGCTCCAAAGTGGGTTAACGAGCAGGTGCCAATTGTGTCTAAGAAAGGCATCGCTCATGTCGAGGTAGGAGATTCCATCCTGGTTGAGGAATTGCCGCCCCGACCAAGTCTCGAGCAACGCAAATGCAATACACACACTCCGGCAGATGAGTCTCGTTAATTTGTACCTTTGATCTTCTCCAAGAGGCAGGATGGCCTTCTCTCGGCTTTCAGAAATCTCGGGTTTCATTACTTCCTCCGGCCTGGATAACAAGGATTGCATTCTGCCTCACTGAGAACTCAGCTCATGATCTCTTTCTATCTATTGTTGAGGGGAGTTTGGTTCTTTGGAACACGGCAGGGTCGGGAGCAAAAAGCGACGGTGCGTCCCGTTTTTAAGCTGTCTGTACACGAGCGCCGCTGGTTTGGCCGCGCCGCGGCAGGTCCGCAGCGATTCTTGCCAACTCCGGTTTCATGATCTTTCCCAAAGACGTCACCGGCATTTCGGCGAGCATTAGGATGTGGGAGGGCCGCTTGTAGGCGGCAAGATGCTTCGCCGCATACTCCGCAACTTCCAGCGTCGTCAGCAGTGAATCCGGCAACGGTTGCACGAAAGCGATGATCTCTTCATCTCCCTCAACCATTCTGCCGATCACCGCGGACTTGGCGACCCCGGGATGGCCATTCAGTACAGCTTCGACTTCCGCTGGATAAACGTTGAATCCCAAGCGGATGATTAGGTCTTTCGTGCGTCCGACGATAAAGAGATTGCCCTCTTCCACGCGGGCGAGGTCGCGTGTATTGAACCAGCCTTCAGCATTGATCGCGGCCGCTGTCTGACCAGGTGCGCGATAGTAGCCCTTCATCACGCTGGGGCCACGCACCCACAATTCACCGACTTCACCCTCGGGCACCACTTGATGGTTGGACCCAACCAGCTTGATTTCCAATCCCGGCAGAATCGGACCTACGGAAGTGTCCGCGCGCCTCGGCGCTTCGGGTCTCACTTGCGCAACGGTTGGAGCGCATTCCGTAATGCCGTAGGCATGATGGAGCGGCAGTCCAAAAAGATTCTCGACTGCCAACTTGGTTGCCGGGGGAAGCGGTGCGCCCGAGCAGGAAATGATTCGGAGCGCGGAAAACTTCAACGTCTCCACTTTTCTGATCTGCGCATATTGCAGAAATTGGGTAAACATGGAGGGCACGCCCAGCATGATCGTGATTCCATCTTTTTCCAAGGCCAGGCGGGCGGCCATAGGATCGAAGCGAGCCGCCAGATAAAGCGTCGCTCCGCTGACCAGCGTACCCAGCAGTACCGAAAGGCCAACAATGTGAGACAGAGGCAGAACGCCAAAAAGGCGATCCTCCGGGGTCAAGGACCTGATCCTCGCCGAGCCTCCCGCTGAGAACAACAGATTCCTGTGCGTCAGCATGACCCCTTTGGGAAGGCCGGTCGTACCAGACGTATAAATCAACGCTGCGACGCGGTTCCCGATGTCAGCATCGATGGGTTCGGGCTGGGCGTGTTCATTCAGAGGACCGATTCCGATCGGTCCAACAGCGCCAACTTCCTCGATTGATGCAGCGTGCCGATTCGCGTGCTCCGCCGCGTGCGTTGACGCAGCGGTGAGATAGACCACACGGCGAGCCTCGCAGTGATCGCGGATCGAGTCGATCTCGCGCGCCGACAAGCGTGGGTTCACCGGTATGGACCAGGCATCCAGACGGGCGACTGCCAATAGAACCGCCGCAAACGCGCGGCAATTCTCACCCATGATCATTACCCGGTCACCCGGCCTCACGCCTGCGTCGCGGAGCCACAGCAGAGTTTCCGTGACGGCTTGCGCCAACTGCCGGTAAGTCCAGTCGCCGGTCGCATCCACTAGAGCGGCATGCTCAGGCGAACGTTCCACCCAGGGATCCATCACGTCGCAAATGCGTACAGGTGCGTTCACCCGAGTTTTACTGGCCTCGTCTTTCACGGATGTTTCTGTATTTGTAATCAGTAGAGACAAGTTCGATGGTTTTACCCGATCGCAGTTCGTTTCAGCGCACTGCCGTAGGCGGGTGTCATGGTGAACACCGAGGTCTTCGCCTGGCTGGCCAATAAGTACTGCAACCAGTTTCGATACACGCATGCGGCCGTCGAGTGCCATCCGTTCCGTAGGCCGCTGACGATCATCTGCTCGGGGAAAGATGCCATGACTTCTTCACGCCGGTCGGCCATTGCGCTCGCTTGAAATTCGCGCAGCAGACCAGCCGCGGACTCATCAAAATATCCCACAGGCATCGTGGGATAAGTTTCCCGTTCGCGATTGAGAAATCGCTTGATGTCTCTCCGATACTCTTTGAACAGCGTGTGCACCCCATATTCCGGATGCCCCTGGAAGTGCACAAATAGACTTTCCCGCTTTTTCTTCACAAACGTGTCGACGCCTGCATCCGCCGACTTGGTGAGAACAACGTAACCGGCGGAGGTCAGTTCATCTTCGCGCACTTCATTCCACCTCGAATGCGGGAAGCGGACACGTTCGGGGATGCGATTCATCAACGCGTGATTGCAGGCTCTTCGGGATTCCAGCACTCCGAATTGCTTGTCGGGCAAACGGTGGCGTTCGATGCCGTCACTGTGAAGAACGCCGGCATGTGCCGCCAGGCAAGACAGCACAGTCGACGCCGTGTTGCGTTCCGCCCAATCGAACACATCCGTCAAGACTCTCCAGTAGGGCTCGTCCTTCAGGTTGGGCTGGCGCGGTTCCGTGCCCGTGATGATCACGCCGTCGAATTGGTTCTGCCAGAGTTCGTCGAGGCTGTAGTAAAAGTTGTTCAGATGACGCTGGCCGCGATCGGTTCGCGGCACTCCGGTCAGCGAGTAAAGCTTCAGGTAGACGGGAATGTCGCTCGATGCATCGTCGAGCAGGTCAAAGAACTGCAATTCGGTGTCTTCCAGCGCAGGGTCCGGCATGTTATTGATGAGCGCAATATTCAAGCTTCCGGTGCGCAGAGTGTTGACGGAGACCACCCGGCGGGAACTCCCTTCGAGAGCCCAACGCGGCGGTATTCGCCCGCCTTCAATCATCAGCGGCATGTCACACCTCCCCCCTGGCCACGCGTGCCTGATCGGGCACTCTTTGATCTCTTGCACTTTCCAACGCCTGGCCTAAATCGTCGAGAATATCGTCGATGTGCTCAATCCCCACGCTGAGGCGAATCATCTCCGGCGTGACTCCCACCTTTGCTTGTTCCTCCGGTGTCAGCTGCCGGTGTGTGGTCGACGCCGGATGACACGACAACGATTTGGCGTCGCCCATGTTCACCATCCGCTTGAACAAGCGGAAAGCGTTGAAACATTTCCTGCCACCCTCATAGCCGCCTTTCACGCCAAAGGTCAGCAAGGAACAGAAGTTCGAGCCCAAATAGCGATGCGCCATCGGATACAGCGGATTATCGGGGAATCCAACGTAGTTGACCCACTCGACCATGGGATGAGCGCGCAAGAACTCCGCCACCTTGCGTGCGTTCTCTACATGACGTTCCACGCGGAGGGCAAGGGTCTGAATCCCCTGCAAGAATAGAAAGCCGTTGAAAGGAGACAGCGTGGCGCCGGTGTTTCGTTGGCACACGGTTCGGCATCGCGCAACATACGCGGCATCTCCGAAATGGTCGACGTAGACCACTCCGTGATATGCAATCTCCGGCCGGTTCAACATGTAAAACTTGTCCGGATACTTTCGCCAGGGAAACTTGCCGCCATCCACAATCATTCCGCCGATGCTGGTGCCTCCCCCGCCAATGAATTTGGTCATCGAGTGCACGACCACGTCGGCGCCATACTCGATCGGCCGCAGCAGGATCGGCGTGGCCACGGTGTTATCCACCACCAGGGGCACGCCGTGCTTGTGCGCCACCCGCGCCAACCCCTCGATATCGGCTACGTTTCCCGCTGGATTCCCGACGCTCTCGCAGTAAACCGCTCGGGTATTCTCGTCGATTAATTTCTCCACATCCTCCGGGCGATCGCTGGCCGCAAAACGCGACGAGATTCCCCGCTTCGGAAAGATGTGCGCCAAAAGCGTGTATGTGGCGCCATACAACTGCGGCAGGGAAACGATGTTATTTCCCGCCTCGGCAATGTTGATGAGGGAATATTCGATCGCGGCCATTCCAGAGCTGACGCTGAGCCCGTCAACTCCTCCCTCCAGAGCGGCAAGACGTTTTTCGAGCACCGTGTTGGTAGGGTTGCCAATGCGAGTGTAGATGTTTCCCTGGACTTCCAGGTTGAAGAGCGCGGCCCCGTGTTCGGCGCTGTCAAACTCGAAGGCAACCGTCTGATAGATCGGCACCGCCACGGCCTTGGTCGTGGGATCGCCGTCATAGCCGGCGTGAATTGCGATGGTCTCTCTCTTCATGTGTTTACAGTTTTGTGCGAACAGACTTGATCCTAGGAACCCGAAGCAGCGCCGGCTTTCTCGCGTGCTTCCGGCATTTTCACTTCGCGAAGTTCACCCCGATCCTGAAAAGAAATCGACGCCGGCTTGTGCACCAGCGACTTCCTCACCGCCCGAGTCAGAGTGCGGGCTGCGAAGCCAGCGCCGAAAGCGAACCGCATTACCGGTCCAAAGCTGTTCGCGGCAGTGAGTCCGGCAAAATACAAGCCAGGGATGGATGACTCGAAACCGGAAGACAGCGCTGGCGAGCCTCCAACCACCTTGAGGTTTTCGCGAATCTCCGGATCGAGGAACTTCAGCCGATCGATGTCTACTTTGTAGCCGGTGGCGGCAATCACGTGCTCGGTCACAGCCTCACGCTTGGTGCCGTCATCGGCGCGAAGATGGAGCACTACGCGCCCATCCCGGATCTCGGCGCGCTCCGGCGTCTGTCCCAAAAGCAGCGGAACCTTTCCGATGACCTTCTCCTTGGCGAACCACCCTCCCGAAGGGCCCAGTACTCTGCGGACAGCTTCCAGGCGCAGGCTCTCAGGCAGGTAATGAAACGCCATGGGCGCATCCGCAAGGAAGCGCAACCGCCAGCCGGGGCCGATCCCCGATTTCGGACGTTTGATCTTCTGCCACCAGGATGGCTTCTTGCCGGTCGGCCCACCGTGGAACTTCAATTCAGTTCGACGAGAAACCAGTTGCACATCCGCGCCAACTTCGTGCAGCAACCCTGCCAAGTCCGTTGCCGAAGAACCGCCGCCGACCACGACCACGTTCCGGCCCCGGAACGCTTCCAGGTCGTGATGACGGAAACTATGCGAGAGAAATTCGGGCGGAAGCTTTGCCAAGTTCGCGGGCACGTACTCGAAGTGAGTGATTCCTACCGCGAGCACAACCTTCTGCGCGGTCACGGTTTCGCCGTTGTCGAGCCCCAGACGGAATCCGCCGGGCACACGATCCAGGCTGGTGACCAACTTGTCTTCCAGTTCGGGCACCTTGCGTTCCTTGAACGCCGCACCGTACGCGCTGAAAGTGTCGAGGCGCACCGGGACCCCGTCGGCATATTCGATGCCCTTCTCCGCGCAAAAATGGCTCAGCGTAAAGTCGCTGTCGGGATCGTAGATGTTGGAAGCGAAGCCTTCAGACTTGAGACACATGCCCTTCGGCATGTGCGTCTGCCAGCTGTCCATCAAGCGGCCGAAAATACGAAAGGAAATGCCGCGACTTCGGAAGTGCGCGGCGATTGAGAGTCCGTAAGGACCAGCGCCAATGATCGCAGTTTCGAGCATAGTTTTGTGAAGACCTCAGTCTGAATGTGCGGTTCCGAAGCCGACAAAACGGCCTAGTCGAACCTTTTGGGGGGATTATGAAGGGGAAGAAATCTAGCCAAATAATATCACGGTCTCAGCCCCGACGCATCGAAATTTGAGCGTCTTCAGTTGCGAAGGCCAATCACCGCAACCGATGTGTTATCAATGAGATAGACGCAGAACGCGCGACCTTCGGCCCGCGCAAGTGATCCTTGCGGCCAGGCGCGGAGCGGCAGCGCCTCAGCCTTTGCTGCCGAGTTTTTTTGTGACGTAGGCCACGACCTTCTTTACTGAGTCCAGGTTGTCCCTGTTCACCTCTTCATCCTCAACTCGTATGCCGAAACGTTCCTGAAGAAATACGACGAGTTCGACGACGCCGTGCGAGTCGATCACCCGGTCCATGAGCGGTGAATCGTCGCCCAGTTCGTCGTTGCGTCCGAGGAGGAAAGTGTCTACCAGAAAACCGCGAATGTCGTGCTCGATGTCAGTAGTTTGCATGATCAGATCGTGTAAGTTTAGATCGCCTTTCGTGATTAGTGTTTTCGAACCGAGATTATAGTACGGAACGAATTGAGTATCGGACAAAGACGTACGACGAGGAAGTGTCGTGAGATCAACATCTCACCCTGAACCTTCGAGCCTGGCTCGGAGTGCCGTTCCCACTGTCTTCTATTCGGCAGTGCGTCCTTATGCTTTTCCAGCCCGAAATGCGGCCAGCGATGGCGCGCTAGTGTCATTGGCCCGTGCTTCGATCTTGCCGGTTGAGATCGGCGGATCGAGCTCGGAGAGATTGCCATCGAGGAACGCGCGAATCGTAGCCACCAGCCGCGGCGAGGCGCCCGGGTCAATTCGATCGGTGCCGCCTAAAGTGAGGGCATGGTCAAGCTTTTCCGCCAAGTCCTGCTCGTCGTTTGCCACGATGATTCTGCCCTGCGCGCCGAAACGTTCCGCGGTCGCGACCTGGTGGTCATTGCGCGTTTCGCGCAAAGCCCCTCGCCGAGGCATAACCACAATTGGCTTGCCCAGCTCGAGCGCCGAAATGATCGAGCCCATTCCCGCGTGCGCCACGATGACACTGGCTTCCCGAATCACCCGGTTGAACTCGCCGGGTTCAAGAAATTTGGTGAATTTGATGTTCCGGGGCTGCAGCGTGGAACCGCCGATCTGTGCAAAAACATCGGATCGGCCGCGCAGAGACGCCCATTCATCGACGGCGCGAATCAAACGATCGAAGGGCTCTTGGGAACCGACGGTCGCGAATATCACAATACACCGCCTGCATAATGTGGACCTTCACTCCTGGCCAGGTGCGGCCACTGGGTGAGCCACAGGTCCGCGTACCGGCCAACCCGCGACCCCGACATCGAGAGGTGTTCGATGTTGGCCATGCTATCGATCCAAATTGTTCTCGCTCCGAACCAGCGTCCCAGCAACAATGCAAAGTATCCGGGCGCCGCACCCGTTGATATAACCACGCCCGGCTTTTCCTTCGCCATGATCCAGGCCAGCCTGAGGGCCAGCGCGGCCAGTGACAGTTTGTTCCAACGGGTGGCGTCGTTCACGCAATAAAACCTGTTCTCCGGCACCTGCGAGCGGTACGATTCGAGCACCGTGACATAGACGACCTCGGAGCCGGCAAATGCCGGAATCACGCGCCGCAATTGGACCCAATGCCCGCCGCTGGAGGAAACCGCCAGTACCTTCAGCCCTCCGCCGTGATTTTGAGCCTTCTTCACTGGCACATCTCTCTCAGCGTCATCACCTTGAACGATTCCCGCTTAGCCACGTTAAGCAGCGCCGCGGTCAATTCCAAAACAAAATCGTTTCGTTGCTGCGTGCGGTCCAGGTCGTGCATCAAAACGATCCCGCCTCCGTCTTTTCGCAGTCTCTCCGCCACTTGGCTCGGGCTGGGCAGAACATCTCGCGTGTCGCCCGAGTCGATGGTCCACCACCACACCGGAGCACCCCGGCGGCGGATCGACAAATAAGTCGGAAGCGTCATTTTGCCGTAGGGCGGGCGAAACATGGCATCCGGTTGAATCCAGGGTGAGAGCCGTTCATATCCGGCATCGATGTCGGCCACAGCTTCCCATGGCAACGCCTTCCAGGCGTTAAGGTGCTGGTCGGAATGACAGCCGATGTCGTGACCTTCCTCAACCACGCGGTCCGCGATCTGCGGATGCCGCTGGGCGCTGCGCCCCAGCATAAAAAATGTGCCGCGCGCGTTGTGCCGTTGCAGCAGATCGAGGATTTGCGGCGTGAGCCCATCGCTTGGACCATCGTCGTAGGTAAGGGCAAGGACTCGGTTCTTCGCCAGTTCTCTTCGAATCCGGTTCATGCGATAACGCCGCCAGAACCAGGGCGAGAAGTACGCCGCCGATCCCGCCACTCCGATTGTGGCGGCCAGGCCCGCAGTCATGGTGTATCGCATCATGGTCTGGCGCAACGTGGTTTGGCGCAACATGGTTTGGCGCAGCATACTCTGTCGCACATTTGTCTGCCGCATATGGTTTGAAGCATCAAGATGTTCAGAGAACTACGCGGTGGCGCGCGACGTTTTATCCCGCTCCCAAACCGCAATTCCATTACGCAGCCGCTTTTGGGCGCGGTACTTCGCGACGGTCGTAACCAGACAGTAGACTGCCAGCTTGCCCCACAGTTGCGGACGCTTGAACAAACGAAGGAGCGACTTGTGGTTGCTCTCGCCCCGGTTTTTCCAGAGTCTGGGAAACAGATTTGCCAGTTCGAACGAACCGTAATGCGCACGGGTTTTGGTGGCAATCAGGTTCTTGATAGTTCGCGGCGGAAACACGATCGAATAGGCGGAATGAACCGTTTCGCGCTCGTCTTCCAGGAATTGGATGCGAACATAACCGTCGTCCGCCGTAACCGGCGGAAAGTCCCGAAAGCGCTCCCGACCAGCCTCGGACAGGGCGTATACTCCGGAACCTCCGACGCCTTCCTGTGCGGACGGGAGAAGGGATCGGATCTCATAGCAGGCGCGCACCGCCCAGGAGCACTCCGCAAGATCAAAATTCGGAATAGGCGCTACTGCCAGCACATTTCCCGTCTCCAGCCCGCGCGCCAAGGTCCGAATCGTCGCCACGGAGATTACGACATCGGCATCCACGTAAATACGTGGAAAGCCTTTGGCGGTCTCGTCACCCAGGTTGAGAGCATGCGTCTTGCTCGCGACGTCGGTCTCGACGACTCGTACCGGCGCGCCGAAGCGGCGGGCTACAGCCGACGTATTGTCGCTGCATCCATTGCATACGACGATCACGTCCAACTCGCCGGGCTCCGCACCGTCGGTCATCGCTTGCAAGGTTCGGGCGATCACCGAACCTTCATTGTGCGCGGGAATGATTACGGAAATCATAGTCATCCGCGCACCGCCGTTGCCTTGGCGAACGCGCTCGACCCCAGCACCCACTCGCCCTTGACAGGATCGAATTGCTTGACCACTCGCGCCGGGTTGCCGGTCACAACCGAGTTCGGAGGAATGCTGCGGCTCACCACCGCATTCGCACCGATCACGGAATTGCTTCCGATCACCAGTTCGCCCTTGCCGCAGACAATGGCCGCGCCATAACCAATCCAGCAGCCCTCTTCGATCCGTATCATCCCGCCTTTGGTGACCCCTTGGTCCTTGATCGGAATCCTCACGTCCTCGAAGGCGTGGTTGTGATCCATAACCAGCACCGAAGGGGCGAGAATAACGTTGCGCTCGAAGTGAATCTGGTTTATCGCCGAAATTACGCAGCGCCTGCCCACCCTGCAGCCATCATCGAACACGATCGCCGGCTCTCCGCTCTCCGGCGCGAATGGGATATTAATCCATACCTCGCGGTCCAGCAGAACCGAATCGCCGATTTTGATGTAGGGAGCAATCGAGCGTTTCAGGTCACACGAATAATGCACCTGGAAGGCGCTGCCCAGAGAAACAAAAGGGTAGGTCCGTCGCACCCACAGGCTGCGGAGTTTGTTGGCAATGCGGTCGATCCACCGCAGTGGATCCTCACGAGTTTGGCGAGTCGATTCGTTCATTGATTTCTTATTTTCGTCCGTTTGATCGTGAGATATTGGCGACGCTACGCAAATGCGGTCCATCTTAGCGATTCTCCGGTTTGCGGAAGACCACTTCCACGCACGGACCTGCGCCGGCGATGGAAGCGATCTGCGCGATCGGTTGGATCACAATCATCCGCAATCCCTTGCGGACGATCCTCTGCAGAACACCGCGTGGTTTCGGTCTGGACTGGGGCGTCGGTGAAAAACCCAGCTTCTCGAGCAGGCTGGAACAAACGTATCCCGCGCTGCGCTCGATATAGGATACGGCTGGCGTCTTGACACATACTTCCTCGAACCCCAGCTCGTTCATCAGGTAGCGAAGCGAGCGCGGGGAGAAATGTCCCAGATGCCGCGGCAGCTCAAGGCCAAACCAATGACTCCCAAAGAGCCGGGCTTCCCAGGAATCGATGTTGGGCATCATGGCGTAGTAGATGCCGCCGGGCTTCAGCCATTCCAGAACCTTGGTCAGGAACTCGCGCGGAGAGTAGACGTGCTCCAGAACATCAAAGGTGGTAATGACGTCGAAACTCGCCGGCAGGAACGGAGCCGCAACTGCATCTCCCACGAAGACTTCCGCTCCGGTGGTAGCCCGCGCCCGCTGCGCAGTCGATTCCTCCATCTCAATGCCGTACAGCTTCCAGGCGGATCCCCTTACCGTGCTGAGGAATCCGCCGGAACTGCAGCCGATGTCAAGAAGCGCTCCTCTGGACTTGTACTGCGAAATCAGCTTCACTTGATCTTTCCACCGGCTGGCAGCCGACCCCTCCCCCGCCGTGACGATGGCGTTGTGGTAGTCCGCGGTGTAGTGGTCGCCCATCTCCGCCGGCTGCGGAGGACTTGCGAGCCAAACCCCATTGCAGTTCTCACAGCGCACCAGACGATACACCTGCTTGCGCAAGTGAAACCGGTCGGGCGCAACCAGCAGCTCCCTCAAATCATTACAGCCGCAGATCAGGCACGTTCCCGATTGCTGGCCGGATTTTGCGGTCGGGTTCATTGCCGGTTGAACTTCGTTCATAGTCTCAAGCGTGACGCTCATATTGTTCTAACCATCGGTTCCATCACTCTTTCGCTCATCGGTTTCACCCATTCCCCACTCTGTTGGTCGTAAGTCTTGACGACTCTTGCCGGGTTCCCGGCGATCACGCTAAACGGGGGAAAGCTTTGGGTCACAACTGCATTTGCAGCGACCACGCTGTTTCGTCCCAGGTTCAAATCCCCGGAGCCGCATGCGATCACGGCGCCAATTCCGAGCCAGCAATTCCGGCCAATGAAGATACGTCCGCCGCTCTTTTCGACCCTCGAGAACTCATGGTCCGTGATCAGAACCGAGGGCGCCAGCAGCACGTCCGCTTCGAGAACCACTTGATTCCTGGCCGAGATGGTGGAGCGCCTTCCGATCGCGCATCCGCTTCCCAGAATGACCTTCGGCTCGCGATCTAGCGAACCCGCATCGACGTCGATCCACACGCCCGGAGCCAGATAGACGTTGCTGCCCAATCGAATCTCCGGCGCCGCCGAGCGCCGGATCTCGCACGAGTGATGCACGCAAACGCCGTCGCCGAATTCTGCGAAAGGATACGTATGCCGCAGCCAGACGCCATGAAATTTGGTGCGAATCCCCAGAAACCTGGAGAACGTTCCTCCGCCAACCAAGCCAGTCTCTTCGTCTACACTCATGTCGGCTAGGTAACGCTTTCCGCGTACGGCTGCTCGGCGCGCATCTTTCGCGGCCGAACAATGCTGATAAGCGCTCGGCTCTCGGCCCCGGTGACGGATTTCGTCAGCACCAGCGCCGGCCACGTCGCCGCCAGGCAGGCCAGCAACACCTTTCCGAGATCCAGAACTGCCATCCAGCGAACATTCGCGATCACGGGCAGCGGTATCCGGGTGGCAATCGCTCCGGCTCCCAGAACAATTGCCGATGCCAGCGTCAATTTCACGGCATCGGGCAGCAGGGACCTGGGATGAAACGCGCGAAAGGTTTTTGTGATCGCGTACAGCATGAACATCATTCCGGCGAATTCGGTCAACGCCAGTCCGGCCAACACCCAGTAAAAGCCCAAATGCCGCGCAAAGCCGGCAATCGAGAGCAAACATACAATGCGCAAAGCCTGCCGGATATTGTCCAGAAGCGCGTTTCCCGAGACTCGGTACAGCACCAGCCCCAGCACCGAAAACGCCTGAAAGAAGCCCGCGGCGCAGACCATCCAAAGTGCAACCCGCAGCGACGAGGCGGTCTGTCCCGTCCAGGCAAAGATCATGGTTGGCCCAAACAATGCGATGAAGGCCAGCGGGAACAGGCACAATCCCAGGGTGATTTTGAACGACTTGCCAATGAGCTTGCGCATTTCGTCCTGAGCGCCGGATGCATACACCATCGCTCCCCCGGAAAGGATGGGCACCAGGAAGGAATCCGACAGCAGCACGGCCGAGCTCACCAGACGGATCGCAATGGCATAGATGCCCGCCGAATCCGCGCCAAATACCCGCAAGATCGCCACCGGAAGAATGGAAGCGTAAAGCACTTCGAGCACATTCACCAGCTGATAGCTGCCCGCGAATCGAACCAACTCAGGGATTGCCTTCTTCGTGATATACGCCCGGGCCACGTGCACCTGGGGCACAATCTTCTTCGAGCTGACATAGCAGCACAGCACGAATCCGACTTCGGAAGCGGCCATCACCGATGCCATGGCGAACAGGCCGTAGCCAAAGTGCAGAAGAATGACAATCGCCACCGCCTCGGCCACCGTGAAGAAAGTCGCATAGTTCCGGGCCAGGTCAATGCGGTGTCCGCCCATCACGATCGCCTCGTACACCGCGCCCACATTCGACAGAACCATGATCAGGGCGAGCACCGAAGTCGACTGGGCCGCGGAATGCAAAAACTCCGGCGGTACGCCGGCGGCCCGCGCCAGCGCGGTCGAAAACCACGCCACCGGAATCAACACCGCCACCGAAAGCGCCAGCATGACGGCGCAACCTGTGCTCAGCAGCTTATTTGCTGTCTCGTAGTCGCCGTTCCCGGTCGCCTCCGCCACGTATTTCTGAAACGCCGACTTGATGCCCACGCTGCCAAAGCGCATGTAGGCGGCGGTGGTCATGATGATCGACCAGATTCCATAACCGCCCAGGCCAAGATGGGCAATCACAATCGGAATCGTCACCAGCCGCGTCGACACCTGCGCAAATCTGGCGATCACTCCAAAGACGGTATTCCGCCCGATGGTGTGGGCAAGATTCCCCAAGGTCGCCGGATTCGAAGTTGCAGAGGTTGATTTCATTACGTGCGGCACCGCTCTAAGCCCATGCCAGCCGGCTCTTCTGAGAGTTGTGAGACCAGGTCCGCCGCGTGCGCTGGAACGTCGACCGGCGCCTCAGTCAGCTCTTTCTTCGGCCGAACCGCGATCGCTGCCGGGATCATCGCCAGCAGTGCGTACCACCCCACCATGGTTTGGTCGAAAAATGAAATGCCCAGGAACGCAACCACATTGGCAAACAACGCCGAACCCAACGCCCAAATAAAAAGCGCAGTCTGCTTATCTTTATCCTTTGCGGCAGCGCGTCGCGCCCGCCCCAAATACTTGAAGCCGTAAACCAGGATCGCCAAAAACAGGAGGAAAGGCAGAAGACCCGAGTTCTCGCACACGCTAACGTACTGATTGGCAGTGTCCCACATGTCCCATCCCCAAACGCTCGTATCTTTTATGCCGAATAGCCACCAGTCTCCAAAGTGACGGATGCATTGATCGATCAGCATGTAGCGGTGCCAGGACGAGGAACCGCCGGAAATGTCGATTTTTTCGATCAGGCTCCAGACCGGCCCTTTCATCACCAGGTGCAGAGCGATCAAAGTGAAAACTAATCCCCAGCGTATGGCGCGCATCCGCCGGCGGGCCTGCCACAGGCAGAGAGCTACCACACCGCCTGCATAAGCCAGCGCCGGGGTGCTGGAGTTGCAAGCTAGCGTGATCACGGTGGAGGATAGGATTCCCACCACTGCAATGGTTCGATATTTCTTGCTCTTCCACCATAACCCCACGAAAAGAGGCATCAGAACCGCGCCGAAGGTTCCGGCCAGAATGGAGTGGGCAAATGGGCCCTGGGCACGAACTTTGCCCTCGCGCACCGCGAGCGATTCGATATACTTGGCTCCCGCTCCCCCCAGCCGCGCGTATGGATTGTGCCCGGTCGCAGCTTCGTACGTCATAACGATGGCGACGAAGGCGGCAATATATGCGAGGGTTTGAATTGCGCGCACCACATCTGCTTCGTCTCGAATCAGGAACCGCAACAGGAAGTAGACGCCGAAAACGGTATAGAGGGCGCCCAGTTCATTGATGGCCGCCCCCCACTCCTGAAATAAAAGGATTGCATTCACCGCAGTCAAGATAGTCAACAAAATCACCGCGATATCAATCTTGTTCATCCCCCCCGAGAACATGCGGACTTTGGAAGAAACCTTCTCTTTCACCATTCGAATGATCCCGAACAGAACCAGAATCCGCAGCATCGGAAAGTGAGCCGGCCCGATCAGCAAAATCTGATCAATGGGAATAAGAATCCCTGCCGCCAGAAATGGAACAATTGCCTTGTTCCGCGGCCACATGTACATCAAGACGCCAGCGATGAGAACCACGATCAGAACGAATGGGTTGAGAATAGTCTCCGACACCCCACCGCCGAATTTTAGGTGCTCGCGTCCCATCGCTTGTTTAGCTGTTGCCTTTGATGAAGTGGTGCCGGTGTGTCTAGTATCGTGCGCAGAAGAGCAGGGGTCGCAAACCCGGACCCTCGATATCGATTTCGCGGCCGGCCAGTTCTCGGGGGAAGTGCAGATCACCGACCGTCGCGTTCGTCAACTCAGAATGTAGGCTTCGTTCTGCCTCTCAACCCATCCCAGAAACTACTGGACCGAGGCCTGAAGTCCTGTCGGGGGATTGGGTGTGCCCTGGCCCCCGCTGAGCTGGTAGGCTCCCGAATCCCACGCGCTGGAGGGACGGGTGTTTACCGGCATGGTTGGAAATGTCAGGACGCCCGGACTGCTCTCCGATGCGGCCCGCGTAGTGCTGCTGCAAAGATCATTATCGGAAGAAAAGGTGCTGCACGACGAGGCTTCGCTCTGACCGGCCTGAACCGTGCCGCAGGTGGATGAAGTACATCCCGAAATCGGACTATCCCCTACCGGGGTTTCCGACTGGGTATAGCCTTGCGACCGAGCCGTGCTGGTTGCCTGAATTACTTCGCCGCCATTGTCGTTAATCGTGTACGTAGCTGCTCCGCCGCCGGCCGTCCGAGTGACAAACAGCGACGAAAGGTTGGAGTAGCCAATGAGATGATTGTTTGCGGCATACACCGGCCCATTCCACGCCACCCCGAAGGCGTTGCCCCCTTCTGCGCCCCACATTCCGATCAGGCAGCCGTTGCTGTCCCCGCTCGAGCTATCGGTATCGTTGTCGAAGGTGTTGTTGTAGATCATCAGCGTTTGCGTTCCACTGCTCTGAGCGTTGAGCTGAATGCAGTTACTCGGAGTCCCATTGTGGTTGTCGTAAAAGACGTTGTTGAAGATATAGGCAGTCGAGCCGCCAGACACCGGAATGTAGAACTGCTGGCTGAGCCAGTTATGGCGCACCACGTTGTTGTACAGATACTCGGTCACTCCGCTGGCCGAGGTCGAGCCGTGGTAGTACATCAGCGCATCGTCATGTTGAGCGTTTTGCATGGTCGAGGTGGGCGAAGTTGCCATGTACTCGAAGGTGTTGTCATGCACGTACTCGCTGTCCACGAGCACTGCGCCCACACGGATATAGTGGAATACGTTGAACGCGACCGTCTGCCCCGCAAGATAGATTGCGACTCCGGTGCTGCATGGAGCATTACTGACTTGCGTGCAGTTGGGATTTCCCGAAGGCCAGTGGGGAGCATCAGATCCGTCAAAGATGTTGTACTCGATGACGTTGTTCTGGCCCGATGACGCGATGCATCCCATCGTGTCCACCGACGTGCTGGTCATCGTGTATCCGTGGCAATAAATGTTGGTAACCGTATCGTTCCCCGGCACGTTCAACATGCCCGGATTTCCACTGCCCAGGTTGCCGCTCCAGCAGTCTCCCGTGATTTCAATGTTGTCAAACTGATTATAAGAACTGATCGAGACCAGGGACTTGATCGACGGTGTGCCGTAATCGTAGGTGCAGGATGCGGGATAGCTGGTTCCATTGAAAACCGGGTTGTCGCCGGTGATGATGGGCCGCGCCCATGAAGATCCCGTATACCACGTTTTATCCACCCCAATGTAAATCAAGTTTCCCGAACTGCCCGATGTCGAAAAATGCCAGGTTCCTCCCGTGTAGGGATTGGCAGACGAATTTCCCACATGCCAGGTATCGCCCCCGCGCAAGATGACCGAGTCTCCGGCATGAATCGTCGTGGCTGCGCAGGCTCCAGTGCAGTTCGGCATACCGGGCGCATGCAACCAGGCCGAGGTGTTCGAGGTTCCACTATTCGAATCGCTTCCATTGGCCGCAACGTAATAATTGGCCGCGGAGGCGATTCTGATCATCATCGTGCCTACTATCAAAATGAGGAGGGCGAGGCGAAAGAAACGGTTCATGACTGGGGGTCCCCTGCTGGAATCTCACGCTTGTTGTTTTGCAAGTCTGAGATCAGCGTATACCGGATCAAACACCCGGCCTAGGACACACAAGGGCATTGGCCGAAATCACGCGGGAACGCCCCAGCGGGCCTGGCCTTCTGGATTCCCGTTTTGAACTCCAACCTCCGTCAACGCTTCCTGCACGGTCAGAATCCGGCAACCGCTGCCGACCGCGCAGGACAGCGCCGCTTCGAACAGCGCCGGAGTGCAACCGAAGGCCGAAGGATTTTGACGCACGTCATGCGTGTAGAAAATCAGCCAGCTGTTCCGCGCTTTGTTTTCCCGGATCAACTCTTCCGCGCGTGGCAAGCCGTTGAGATCGCCGTACAAGCTGTTCGCCTGCAGCAGATTCAGATCGAGTTCGGGCCCGTTGAAACCGGAAAAGATGCTTCTCGCACTGCTCAGGCCGAGGCCCAGGGTTCGCTTGGCCTGGAGCGTGACGTGGCCAAACGGATAAGCGAAATTTGGGCAATCCACGCCGGCCAGTTCCTCAATTGCCTTTCTGCCTTTTTCCACATCGTCCCGGAAGGCTGCGCCCGAAACCGAGCGGCAGGAAATATGGCTGAAGGTGTGGCTGGCCAACTCGTGGCCCTGTTCGAGCAACGCATCAATATCCTCGCGGCGGAACTGCTCCCCGAGTTCGTTCGAGGTATTCATCAGCCCGGCCGCCGCGTAATACGTTCCTCGAACGCCGAACTTTTCCAAAATAGCCCCGCCTGCGGAATAAGCCGTACGGGGAAAATCGTCGAAACTGAACGACACGATGGGGCCGCAGTTCCCCGCGGGCACAGTGCGTCGGTACAGCGAGCACAGCACCTGGCGGCGGGCCGCGCCTAGCCTGGATCGGAGGCTCACGCTGGTGTCACCACCATTGCGTCTTGCACCATCACGTTAATCACGCCATCCTCGGGAACTTCTCGGTCTTTCGGAAACCTGAGGGATAGAACGCCATCCCGGGTTTCTGTCTCTTCCATCGAAAGGTCGGCAAACACCTGCCCCGATGGTGCGTTGCGCGGAGTTTTCCGGTAATTGGCGTAGAAATCTTTTCCGCTTTCGGCGATATACCGGCGGATCACGCTGGCCAAAAACGCGTGTTCCACGCGCTTCGATTGCACCCGGCAACTGAACATCAGGTCGGTCATGCGGGGCTCGCGGCGATCCACGATGCAAAAGCCGATGACCCCATAGCTGCCAAACCGGTCCTCGCAACTCAGCACGAACGTATCCAGATTCGGGTTCGAAAGCAGCTTTCTCAATACTTCGCGGTCATAGCGGTTCCCGGAAAAATTCATCTGGTTGGTACGTTGGGTCAGTTCGTGAACCCGCTCCAGGTTGTCTTCGGTCATGGGACGGACCGTCAGTTGAATCTGGCAGTGCCGGAGGAATGCCATGTAGTCGTTGCTGAAACTCTGCGCCACCGTCTGCCGGCTGGCCTCGACCTGGTAGAGCTTGCGGCGTTCCTGGCTTTCGGCCGTGACCGGAACTTTACATTCGTCTCTTTCCAGCAGCGTAAGGTATTGCTCCGCATTCAAAAGGTGCACTTCAGGGCAAACGGCCTTCACCTCTCCCAGCTCAAACTTGGAATCGTCGACAAACAGCAGGCTATCCAGGCCAATGTTCAGCCGTTGGGCAATCGCTTTGATTCCCTCGCTTTTTGGTTTCCAGGAGATCTGCGGACACAGGAAGTACTGGTCCAACTGGAACTTCTTGATCGCTTGCAGCGCATCTTCGGGATTGTTCTTGCTGGCGATGGAGTGCAGGATTCCGCGCCGATCCAGTTCCTGAATAATAGCTGCGATGCCCGGCTTCAGGCGCAGCCGCTCCGGACCATCCTCGACCAATACCCCATCCCACAGGGTGTTGTCGAGGTCCCATACCACACACTTTATTTTCTTCTCGGGGCTCTTGTTCCCGGCCTTCTTCGTTTCCGGCAACTCCGTCGCAAAATCCATCAGGCCAAAGTACAGCGTCGTCTCTTCGGCCTCGTCGTTGGGGATAAGGTCGATGCCAAAGGGTTGCCGGACATCGATCAACGCGGTAATGTCCTCCAGCGCAACCCGGACGCGGTGAAATCCCGGGGTCAGATCGATCAGTTGCTGGAACGGCATCTTGGCGTGCTCATCGCTGGCGCGCATGGTCAGCGACAGTTGAACGTTGTGCGCTTCGGGGTTGTAGCATTCGAGTAGAAAGCAGGTCGGAAGTTCCTGATCGTGTGAGGCCGAGTTTGCCACTCTCTTCTTGAAGCCGTACCGCTTGGTCGTGGCCGTGATCCTTACCAGAGATGGCAAAGGGAGCCGCTGCAGCGCGCTCGCGATGCGGTAGTCCCTTTTTTCAAGCTTCTCCGCCTGCTCCGCCGTATGCAATCGGACGTTGCCGGGAGTCCAAAGTTTTCCCCAGCGCTTGAAGCGGATCTTCAACAAGTAAGCGTTCGCGGCGGACCGCGAGTCGATTCTCACCATTCCGTCGGCGAATCGGCGGCATCTTCCGTCCTGCCGGGGACTGTAAAGATCGCAACTGGTATAGCAGGTCGGCCACACACACTCCGTGCAGTGCTCGCCCCAGGGCAGAACGGTTCGGGACTGGATTCGTCCTCTGAGCTGTTCGAACGAACGAATCACTTCGTCCGGAACCTGGGTCGAACTCTCAACCGCGTAATTGGCTTCTGTCTCGTACATAGGTTGGTGGCTATCGAGCAGAGCGATGGCCGTCGAGCGATGGCCTCACGCCGTTTTTCCGCTGGTCTCCAACGGCTTGAACTTCGCCGCGCCCACCCACTGCAGGCAGGCCAGACTTCGCTTGAACCGGGCGGCGGTGTCGGGCCGGTGCGAGGGCGAACACAGATAGAGAAACGCTGAACTCAGCAGCCGGATCAAATGATGGATGGCAAACGCAACCAGAAAGCCGAGTTGAGCCAGCCCGCTGTGATGCTTTCGCCAATACTGCCAGGTGGCGCGGCACATTTCCAGGTAGAAGCGAACCGGCGCATGCGCTGAACTCGCTCCACCATAGTGAATCGCCCCGGCTTCGGCAAAAAAGACAACCTGCTCTCCCGCCTGCCGGAAGCGATAGGACCAATCCACATCTTCTCCGTACATGAAGAACTGGGGATCGAGCCCCCCCACTCGCTCGATCGCGCTGCGGCGGACCAGGATAAACCAGCCGTTCAGCACCTCCACCGGCACCGTCGTCTGATGATCGAAATCTGACATCAACATCCCGCCAAACAAGCGCGACTTCTTGAACAGGGAATCGAGCCCAAAGGCTCGGCAAAAATTGTTCCAGACGGTGGGGAAACGCATGGTCGAGCGTCTTACCTCCCCGGTCGGCGCCAGCATCTTCGGTCCCAGCATGCCCACCCCGGAATGATCATCCAGGTAGCGGACCATGGGCGAAATGCTGTCATCCAGAAACTTTACGTCCGAGTTCACCAGGCAAACGTACTCCGCCAAACTCTGCGCCATCCCGATGTTGTTGGCCTTGGCGAAGCCAAAGTTTTCCGGGTTGCGAATCAGCTTGAATTCCGGGAACATTTCCGCCACCAGTTCCGGAGTTCCGTCGGTGGAAGCGTTGTCGACCACGATCACTTCGGAACAGGCCTGCTCGCAATGTTCGCGCAACGATTCGAGACACTCCATCACGTAGTGTTTGGCATTCCACACCACGATGACCACCGCGACTCGCGCCGAACCAGCCTGCGGTTGAGGCTTGAGCCGCGGGAGCGTATTAGATTCGGCTATCGTCATTTTTGACGTCTGATTTAACATCGGAAACTCGATTCGTCGAAACCATAAGTTATTCCTTATCCAACGTGCCGGTAGAGCGCCCGGCCGGCTAACGAAAGGACGCCAGGTTGCATGTGGGCGAGCAAGTACTTTGCCACTCTTGATTTCCAGCTTGCGGCAGACGACTCGAACATGTGGGTGACCTTGTCTGAAAGGCCGTACCTCGAATAGATCAGGCTGGACTCGGCGGTCCCCCATCGCTTCTTGAAAGTGACGAGCCCATGTTGAGCGGCTTCCGTCCTCCCGAAGTCGAAGAAGTGCAGCCCCGACGCCTTCGCCTCCTGGATCGCTCTCCAGAGCAGGAAGTGCATGCTGCCCAGATTATTGAAGCGGGAGTCGCTGCCCCCGTATTTGTACACCAGGGTATCCTTGTGGCGAATGGTCACGAGCGCCGCCACCGGACGGTCGCCTTGAAACGCCACCCGGACCTTGAGGGCATCCCCAAAGCAATCCATCAAATTGACAAACCATTTCCGGGGCTGGGGCGGCCGATTGTGCCGCTGTCGCGTAATGGTATGCAGCTTGTAGAAGCAGTCCAGCAGTTCTTTTGTGGATCCTTCGCGACACTCGAGACCTTCGCGTTCCGCCCGGAGAATCTTGCGCTGCGTCGAGTTCTTGTGACAGTTGCGGAACAGCGTATCCAGGTCCGGCCGAAGATCGAGTTGATGAAAGGTATAGGGTACGGTTGTGTGCGGCAGGGAAGTGACGATCTCGAACCCTTGCAGAGGGCGCATTTCGATGTAACGCCATGGCCCGCCCCGGCACTCCTGCTCCAGAGCAACCGCGATGGCCTGCATATCCTCAGGCGTGTCCACCAAGGGCTCACAGTGATCGGAGAAAGGTAGCGAAACCAGGCGGCGCCCAGTCAGCCAGCTCTCCACCTGGCAAAACACCACACCGTTCTCCAGATCCCGCCCGGCTGGAGAGGTTGTATAAGCAATCGGCCGGTATCCGTAGGTGCGGGAAAGCGCCTCCAGCCATGCCGAGGAATGAAAGAGGGAGCCACGGGGATGTCTCTGGACGAACTCCTCCCAGCGGCGATCCTTCAGCGGTTCGATGCAATGACAATGACAATAAACCGGCTTGGACTCGACAACCGAGGGTGTTTCTTCCGGCTGGCTCAGGCACTCAACTACCGATGTTGCGGTCAGGGTATTCTCTCCTCGGCTACAAACGAATGAAACTGCAAATGCATGGTTGTGCGACGAGCTAAAAGGCATCGTCGCTGAATAAGGCTCGGGGGGTTTGCGCCAGGATTTGCAGGTCCAGCCACAGAGACCAGGTCCGCACGTATTGCAGGTCGAGACGCACCATGTCGTCGAAGCGTACGCGGCTGCGCCCCCTTACTTGCCACAGGCCGGTGATTCCGGGCTTGACCTCGAGCACCCGGCGGCGATGCCAAATGTCGTATTCCTGGCATTCGTAGGCGATCGGCGGCCGGGGGCCGACCAGCGACATCTCCCCGCGCAGCACGTTGATAAATTGCGGGAGTTCGTCCAGGCTGGTCCGGCGGAGAATCGATCCAATCCGGGTGATGCGCGGGTCGTTGGTCATCTTGTAAACCGACTTGCTTCCCCCCTCCGACCGGCCGTCGTGGTCCCCGTTGATGACGCGCTTCATGAACTCCTGATGGATCTTGCGGTCATTGTTGGCATACATCGAGCGAAACTTGAGGAAAGTGAAAGGCTTGCCGAACTGGCCCAGGCGCTCCTGCCGGAAAAGAATCGGCCCCTTGGAACTCAACTTGACGAGTGCGGCGACCACCAGAAAAACGGGAGACAACAGCCCGAGCGCAGCTAGGCTGCCTACGATGTCGATGCCTCGTTTCACCATGCGGCTGAATTTCTGCTCTTGGTTGCGGTTTACAAAGTCGGGATAAAGAGTGGGATTGCCGTGCGTACTCTCGTGATCCCAGGTCTCCGGGAAAACGTGCATCGACATGCTGACCTGGCTGAATTTCTCCAGGCTCAGATTGTTTCGCAGCGTCTCGCTGACCCGGCTCATCATGGTGCCCACAATCGACTCCCGATCGGCGGCGCTGATGTCGGTAAACATCACCCCTACGATCGAATGGTTCTTGTACCAACCCGTCACATCGGTCTCGCGCGTGGCCAGGGACAAGGCCGACAGGATTTTGGCCAGCACTTTTCCGTTTCTATCGGAGGGCAGACAATTTCCCGCGTCCAGAAGCATGAGCAGGAACGGCTTTCCCGAGCGTTCCGTCCGCTTGCGCTCCAGCGCAATGATGCGATGAAAGGGCTCTTCCCCCAGGACGCTGAACGTTTGAGCCGATACGGGCCGGGCTGGCGGGGAAGCTACAGGCGTATTGGAGCGACTCGACTTCACGACTTGTCTCCCAGGCGCTGCTCCCCCTTGACCGGAAGCAGCCACGAATGATTTGTCAATTAGCTTGGACATTGGGCTATGTGCAGTCTTTGGCTAGGTGCAGTCTAGGGAGAGGGGTTGTTTCAGGGCCCTTGGTTTGAGCGGCTAAGCTCTACGATTGTCTACTGTTCCCGGTTGGGGCGATGGCCGGCCTCGGCCGGCTCGCACGGACGATAGCAATTGTCCCTCGCACCAATCGCGGCCGCAGTCGTCAGGTGGAGAGCGCTCCCCAGCTGGAATTCTTTATGGATGCCGGCGAGCGCCGCGTTCACGTCTTTCTTCGGCACCACCAAGGAAATCGTGCAGTCCGACGAGCCTTGTGCGATCGCGATGATGGCCACGTTTTCCCGCCCCAGCGCTCCGAAAGTGCGGCCCACAATTCCGGGAACCGATCTCATGTTCTGACCCACGACCGTGACCATGGCGACGGTTGGGTCGAGGGCGACGTGTTCCGCAGGTTCATGCGCCAGGTCATGAGCAAACTCGTGTCGTAATGCCTCGACCACGCACTTGCCGAGCGCGGAGGAAATAACCAGGCACAGGTCGTTTTGCGAAGAGGCTTGTGAGATCAGCAGCACATCGGCTCGAACCGCTGCCGTAGTCCGGAAGGTGCGGCCCAGAACATCCTGCACCCCGGCCAAACCCGGGCCCCCGACGGTGATCAATGCCACGTCGCTGATGGCAGTAAGCGCTTTCACGCCGGCAACGCTCGGCGGCCCCGTAGGCGTGATCTTCGTGCCCGGCCGTTCGGGAGCGAAGGTGTTGCGGATCCAAAGGGGGATGCCACATTGCATCACCGCGCGAAGAGTTTTCGGATGCAGAACCTTGGCCCCGAAGTACGCCAGTTCGGCCGCCTCGCGATAGGAAATCTCCGGGATGGTGCATCCCCCGGGCACCAGTCGCGGGTCGGCGGTCTGCAGCCCGTCCACATCCGTCCAGATGATAATTTCATCCGCGCGCAAAGCTGCCCCCAGAATGGTCGCCGAGTAATCCGAGCCTCCGCGGCCAAGAGTTGTAAGCAAGCCGTCGGGTGTGGCGCCAATGAAACCGGTTATTACCGGGACGATGCCCTGTTCCAAGAGTGGGCGCAGACGGTGGTTGCAGCGGTCCCCGGTCAGATCCATCAACGGGTCGGCAGCCCCGTGGCAGGAGTCCGTAACCACAAGTTCCGTGGCTTCGATGGCTTGGCAGGCTACTCCGCGCTCGGCCAGCGCTGCGGCGACCAGCGGGGCAGAAAGGCGCTCCCCCAGGCTCGATATGGCATCGCGCGTCCGCGGCGTCAACTCGCCAAGCAGCATGGTGCCCTGGCACAGGCGGTCGCCCTCCTGAAATAGCTTCTGTACTTTGTCCTCGAAGCCGCTCCGCTCCGCCGTCGAATGGATCAATGCGTCGGCGGCCGCGTCGTGCTGCCGGCGCAGTTCCCCGAAAATCGCCGCCACCGCCTCGCCATCTCCGGCCTCTGATTGAGTGGCGGCCGCGACTAATCGGTTAGTCACTCCACTCATCGCCGAGACCACCACAACGACATGACTCTCGCGCGCAGCGGCGCGGATAATTTCCACGACCTTTCCGATCGCGGAGGCGTCGCCCACCGAGGTCCCGCCAAATTTCATGACTCGAATGGGTTTCCTCCCATGGCGGCGCAATTCTCCTTGCACCGCACCCGGCACCGGGTGATGCTGCAGGAAATGCCTGCTCTGGAAACCGGCGCGCCCCGGGCGATTATTCACGGGAGTGGTCATAGACGTGGGAGGCCCACCGGCGATAGACTCTGCACCGGATTTTCCTTGGGATGGCGAAGCTTCTGCTTCCAGCGTTTCCCTACGCACGCACGAATCAATGCAGGTTCTTCCCAGGGAACGTCGTGATAGCCCGATAGCAGAAACGAACTCGCCGGATCCCTCATCCATTCTTGCGGGAACAAAGCGATGGTGTCGTTCTCCGTCACCTTCGGGGCCGCACGGTAGGGCTCGCCGGACAGGGCGGAATACAGAGCTGCGGGCAAATCGTGTCCCGGCCCCAGCGCCAGGTGTCCTACCTGGGTGGCGCGAGGATTGATTTCGATCAGATGCGCGTTTCCCGTGTCCGCCTCCAGCATGAAATCAAACCCTTGCAGTCCGGAAAGATTCAACTGGCCGACCATCTCCTCGGCGGCGGCCGACATTTCAGCGTTCTCGATCAGGCGTAGGACGCTGGAGGGCCCGGCCGCATCCCGCTTGTTGATCACTTCGAAATGAAGGCTCGCGACCACGTTGCCTTGCCAACAGGCGACGGCGCTGGTAGCTTCGCGGCCGGCCACAAATTCCTGGGCATTCACCACGGATCGGCGGCGCAGCAAAGACGGCCAAACCAGCGTCTTGTCCTGATCCACCAGGGCCCGTTTCGCCGCCCGAGCCAGAAGAGGAGGGGCTTCGAGGGCGCGAAAGGCCTGCTCCGCCTGTTCGAGCGTATGCACGACTCGAACCCCGTCGCCACCGGAAGTTCCGTTCGCCTTCAGCACCGTCGGGAAACCCACTTGGGCTGCCCATTTTCTGAGATCATTTAAATTTGCGATCACCGCGGTCTTCGGGGCACGGATCCCTGCCTTCCGCGCCAAGTCAATAAAACCGCTTCTGGCATACACCACTGGGAAACTCTCGGCTGCGCCCAGCGAGCGCTCGATCAGGGCGCAAATCCACCGTCCGGCCTCCCCGCGCCGCCGCTCCTGATCGTAAAGGCGGTGCAAGTGAGCGGTGGCCAAATCATCTCCGGGGACAACAAAATCCGGCTTGGTCGCGGCGACCGCATCCGCGAACGATTTCAGCGGCATCAGGCCCCAGTAGGGATGAGTTTGCCGCACCGCGCTCATCTTGCGCAGCGGATGTTGCGCCGGACACACGGCGTCCACGGTACACCCGGCGCCCGCCAGAGCCATGGCCAGCCGGGCCGTGGGCAACCAGCGCGATGTCGTGGCAATGAGGACGGTTGGCTTCACCTTTGGACCAGCCTCCTCGCCTCGTCATGCGGGGCCAGGTCGGGATACAAAGTTGGGTTGCCCGGCAGCGCCGAGATTCGATCGCCGCGGTCTTCCGGAAAGAGATGGAAGGAAATGCTGACCTGGTTGTATTGCCTTGAGCTGAGACGGCTGCGCAGCGCCTCGCGCACCCGGGTCATCACGGCCGTCACAATCGAACTGCCATCCTCGACCGTGATTTCGGTGAACATCACGCCGATCACGCCATCGTCCTTGTACCAGCCGGTCACATCGGTCTCCCGGGTGGTCGCGGCCATCGCGGACAGTATGATCCCCAGGGCTTCGGCGTTCTTGTCGGAAGGAAACTGGGATTCCATTTCGATGAGCATCAGCAGAGAAGGCTTCCCGGAACGCTCGGCTCGCTTTCTCTCATGCCAGATCACCCGGAGAAAGGCTTCCTCGCGCAAAGTATTGCAGTCGGCAGCCCGCACCGGCGCGGCCGGACGACGACTTGAATGGGAAGGCTTATTGGAGCGGCGTACGTTCATTGATTTCCTCCGCCGATTTCGCGGCTCGCCGGCAATTGCCGGCGAATCTGCGAACGGCTTGGTGTGCTTATGTGGGGGAGATGTACCCAGAAGGCGTCAGCCGCCTGGCTTACGTTTGCTTACTTCCTCGAGGGGGGAGAGTCGGGGAGGATACTGCCGGACCGTACCGTTGATAGTAGTCGCTGTGGGCCGCGTCGGTGGAACCATTCACCAACGCTCCCAGCAGCTTTGCCGGTTCCAGCGCTTCCAGGCCGCGCTGCAGTTGCTGTTTCTCGGTAATGCCCTTTCGCGTAACCAATAGGATTCCATCCGCCAGCCGGGCCCAGATGCTGGTGTCGGCCAGGGGCAGCACCGGCGGAGAATCGATAATGATCCAGTCGAACCAAGTTGTCAATTGCTCCATAGTGGGGGATAGCTTGCCGGACTGCATCAGCTCCAGCGGATTTTCGGGGGCGCTCCCCGCCGGTAAGACCCAAAGCCCCAGAGCCTCGAGCCGGTAGATGTTCATGGTCTCGCTTTCCCCGCGGAGCCATTCGCTTAAGCCCGGAACTCGGCCCAACCCAAACTTCTGGGCAACGGTGGGCCGGCGCAGATCGCCCTCGATCAGGAGCGTTTTGTGCTGTTTTCTTCGGGCCAGGGTGCAAGCCAGGTTGGCCGCGACCGTGCTCTTGCCTTCCTGGGGAATTGTGCTGGTAATCAGGACCTTTTTCAGCGGTCGGGTTTGCCGAAGTTGCCGCAAACGAACCGCGAGAAAACGGAACTTCTCGGCCCCCAGGCTTTCCTCTTCTCCGACCGACACTAACCGGCTGTTGGGCAATATCGAAACCGGCAAAGCCGGAAACTGCTCCAGGGGATCCGCGTCCTCCGGGAGGGCGACACCCGGTGCGATCGTGGGCGCACTCGCGCCCCGCCTCTTGCGTTCCGCGGCCTGCAGCAGTTCGGTCGCGAGAGAATACGTCGAGGGCTCGGCGAGGGACGACTCCGCTCCCGCGCGTTCTGCTTCCGATCTTTGTAGTGCGTCAAATATGTGGCTCATTTTTTATATTCCCGGTCTATCCGCTCACTGCTCCGTCAATCGGACGGGCGCACGGGCCGCCAGTTCCTCTTCCCGCGCTTGCTCGCCCTGCAGGTGGGCGTAGAGTTCGAGCAACGTCCTGGCCGCTTTCCGGTAATCGAGTTCGTCCGGCACTTTCCTGGTTTCCACCGGGACCGTGTGAACCCCCAGGCGGAAATCTTTCGCGATACCGTCGATGATGTCGGGAGCCACACTAGCGGCTTGCCTGGCATAGGCTGCAATCAATGCGTTCTCGCAAATGGTATTGATCAGCCGCGGAATTCCCCGGGCGTGCCGGTGGATCGCCACAACCGTTTCCTGGGGAAACAGCGAAGAGGGGTTGGGACTTCCCGCCAGCTGAAGCCGGCGCTCGATATAGCCCTTGGTTTCGTTCAGATCGAGCGCCAACAGATGGGAACGCAGCGCGATTCTTTGCTTCAGCTGCCGCAACTCGACCGAGTCCAGTTTCTCGTCCAGTTCGGGTTGCCCGACCAGCAGGATCTGCAACAGTTTCTCGTCCGCGGTCTCCAGGTTCGTCAACAGCCGGATCTCTTCCAGAATGTCGGTGGATAAATGATGCGCTTCGTCGACCACCAGCACCGTGGTCAGTTTCTTTTCGCCGCGCGCGACCACGTAACCGGCCAACTCGAGCAGCAGTTCACTCTTGTTCTTGCCGGCCGCGGGCAGTCCGAGATCGCCGGCGATATATTGCAGGAACTCGAGCGGCGACAGCCGTCCGTTGAACACGTAGGCGTACTTGACGTCATCGCTTTGCTTCAGCAATTGCAGCAGGCACCGGAGCAGAAGAGTCTTGCCGGTCCCCACCTCTCCGGTTAGAACCACGAACCCTTTGTGCCGTCTGACGCCGTAATACAGGGCAGCCAAGGCTTCGTTGTGCCTCCGAGTGGCAAACAGAAACGAAGGATCGGGAGTGATCTCGAACGGGTTGCGCTTTAAGCTGTAAAAAGTCTTGTACATGGATACGATCGCTAGCCGCGCAAGTAACTGAGGGCCGACCCCAGCAGAATCGTAACCGATACGACAGCTGCCGTCACCCAGCCCAACCACAACCGCCTGCGTTCAGTCTGCTCGTCTGCCGCCGCTACCAGAGCTGGGATCTCCGAGATCACCGGCACCGGCAGCAGCTTCTGCAATTCCTTCTCGTCGTAAATCCGGTCATCCAGCATTTCGAAAGCCCCGGCCACAACCGCGCCCAGCGCTAATCCGATCCCCAGCCCGATCACACAGAACTTCAGGCGATTGGGAAAGTCGGGTTTCAGAGGCAGGCTGGGAGGATCGACAATGCGAAAGCGTTCCCCCTGCTGCAACAATTCCATGCTGGTGGCCATGGCCGATTCGTTCTTCTTCTTCAAGAGCTCGTCGTAATTCGCTTTGGATTGATCGTATCCCCGGGTTAAATCGGAGAGTTGTTGCTCGCGCACCGGCTCCTGATTCAGACGTGCCTGGTAGTCCGTAACCTTGGCTTTCAATTCCGTAACGCTGCGCTCGCGGTTGGCAATCTCCACCCGGTTGGCCTGGACCTGACCCTGCAACTGGACCATGGGGGACGACGCATCCCGCATATCGGCCGCGTCCGGCGCGGTCGTGCTGCCGGTCGCATCCGTCGGCGCGCCGGAGGCTTTGGCTTTCAGGTCGGCGACGATCTGGCTCCTCATCTTTTCGGTTTTGGCGATTTGTTCCTTGACCTTGCGCACATCGGGATGGCGGTCGGTGTAATGCGAGCTGAGATCCGCCAATTGTGCCCGGAGCTTGTCCAGTTCTTCATCGATCGCCGGCAGCCCCACGGTCGTGCCCCCTCCGGCTTTCGGCGTGCCTTGCAGCGACCGATACTGATTCACCAGTGTTTCCAGGTAGACGCGCTGCTGTTTCGCCGTATTCAGCGCGTCTTCTTCGGTCTGCAACTGGGACTGCATGCCGGCCAGAATCTGCAGGTTGCTGCCTACTTGTGCCGGCAGCTCCCCGACGTGCTGTCCCTTGAACTCGCGAATCTTCTCTTCCTGATCGGACAGAATCTTCCGCGCCGTCTCCAATTGGCCTTCGAGAAACTTTGTGGTGTCTTCCGACTGCTGCTGGCGCACTTCCAGGTTCTCGCTGATGAACAGGTTGGTGAGCTCGCTGGTCACCTGCTGGGCCACATGCGGATCGTGCGAGGAGTAGTAAACGTTAAAGGAGCTGACCCGGCCCTCCCCGTCGCGCACCAGTTCGATTTCGATCTCCTTCCGCATCCGCTCCACCTTGTCGTCGGGCGTAAGGTGGCCGTGCGAATCCGCGTACAGGTTCAGCTGATCGATGATGTGCAACAAGCGGGTGCGGCTGAGAATCTGCTGGGTGATGCTGCGCAGCCGGTCCTGCAGATCGTCGTTCACATTGGGCGTGACATAATCCTTCGGCATGGTGGGCTGCTCCACCAGAATCAGCGTGCCGGAACGGTACCGCGACGGCAGAACCCAGCTGGCTCCCCATACCGCAAGCCACCCCAGAAGCAGCGGGATCAGGAACTGCATGTGACGGCGGCGCACGATCCCCAGATAATGCGGGAGATCGAACCCGGCTGGACTTTTCTCTTCGAGATCTTCAGACATAATTTATCTTTTTCACGCCCGTCTTCTTCTTCTTCACGCCTGTCTTCTTCACGACTATTTCGGGACTATCTCCCCAACGGTCTGGCAAATTGATAAGAGATGGCAACCCACTCCCGGTTGGTGTCGGGATTCGCGGAAAAGACGCTGTAGGTCTGGTGCAGCCGCGTGTATCCCGCCTGCACATTCAGATGTTCGCCGACCTGCCGCTGCAGGGAAGCGCTGCCTGAGACGGAATGGCCGCCCAGGTCGGAAACCGCGAGCACGCCATTGTTGGCATAAGAGCCCGCCAGCGATGCGCTGAAGTTGCGCGTGAGCTGTTGCCGCACCGAGGCATTGGCGCTATCCAACTCGACCGCCCCAATCAGCCCGCCGCCGCTGCTGACGCTGTGCGAATAGCTGATGGCCACACCGGTATGCTGCGCTTGCCAGTTTAAGCTGGCCCCTCCCGCCGGAGACCAGGACTGCGCTGCCGCCACTGTCGCCAAGCCTGCGCCAGGATACTGCGGGCCGGCGCTATAGTATTGCGGGCCGCCAAACAGAGAAAACGAGAAGCGGGGCGCCGGATAGAACGTATAGAAGAGAAAAACGCCGTCGGTCTCGGTCTGGTTGGTCCCGGCACCCGCATAATTCGGGTAAGAAAGCAGATCCTGATATTGATACGTTACCCCGATGTAGTTCTGCCGGGAGAGTCGGTAGCTGTAGAACGCCGATCCTCCCCGCGCCGCCGCATCATAGAGCCCCGGCACTTGGGTTGGGTTCGGGTAGTGCAGATTGGTAAAGGTTCCGCTCGCCCCGATCATCGAATTGGCGCTGAATTGATAGGTAATTCCCGCGTTGCCCGTATTGCTGAGCCGGTCGGCCAGCGGGGCAATCACCGAATCGTTGGCGCCCTGCGCCGACCCGGAAACTGCGCCGGCTAAACCTTGATCCGGCTGATTGAATACATCTGACGATTTTTGAAACGAGTCGCGCAGGCTCACCGTCACATGAGGACTCAGACGGTACTGCAAATCCAACGACAGATTCTGATCCGCTTCATTGCGCGAGCTGGTGCGCTGATAGAAGGTGAATCCCGGCGCGTAGGAGATTGCCCAGTGCAGCCGCGTCAGGGTCTGGTCGAGCGTGATCGTAGGCCAGATCGAATAACTCACATCACTCACCGGAGTGGCGCTGGTTACTCCCAAAACATTGTCGGAGTAAGCCGTATTGAAGGTCACGCCACCCCGCAGGTAGTTGGCTCGCTCCTCGGAGGCAAGCGTCAGCGGATAGGCTTGTCCGCTCACCGGAGGAGGCGTCAGCATGCGGTCTTCGTTGTTGTTGTTATTGTTCTGGTCGCCATTCAGGGAGACGGAAATCAGGGGCCCGCTGACCGCCGGTGCCGGGACGGTGGGTTGCTCCTGCGGCCAAACCGGAATGCTGGCCAGCAAAACCAATCCCAGCCGGAATGTATCGAAGGTCTTCATGAGAATGATGGTGCTCACGGAATGGTGCTTACGGAATAGTGTTTACGGAACGATGATCGTATCGCCGGGCTGAAGCTTAATGTTCTGCGCCATATTCTTGCCTTGACTGACATCCTTGTAGTTAAAGAGGATGCGCGACTCTCCACTCGAGCCTTGCCGGAGCACGTAGATGGATTTCTTCTTGGCGAAGTCGCGGAAACCACCGGCCAGCGCAATCGCGTCCAGCACTGTCGGTGAATTGGCGATCACGTACGATCCCGGCTTCACCACCTGGCCCAGGATGTTGAATTTCTGGCTGTTGACCTGCTGCACCATCACCGTAACTTCCGGTTCCGAGATAAAGTTCTTCAGCTTGCTGGCAATATCTTTTTCCAGCTTCAAGGGCGTGAGCCCGGCGGCCTGCACTTCCCCGACCAGCGGAAGCGAGATCTTTCCGTCGGAGCGAACCGGAATCGAGCGCGAGATATCCGGCTCTTTCCAGACATTGATGGCCAGCACATCGTCGTTACCGATCACGAAACTGTCGTCGTGTGGCTTCCCCGCCGAAGCGTCCACGTCGTGGGCCGGCGCGGCGCTTTGCGCACAGAGCACACTGCTGAAAAGAGCGCAAAACAGGAACACGGCCAGTCGTCCACTCCACCGGGTGCATGCGTCTGTTCTCATCGTGGCTCCTTGCCGATCAATGCCGATCAATTCCAAGACATTTCCCGAGATATTCCGAATGGCCCGGTTCAACTTGCCTTCCCGTTACCCTTGACCTCGTCGCCGTATACCGAAAACTCTTCGACCGGCGGCGGGGCAAGATAGGGCTCCGGAGCCCGCATGTGGTATTGATCGATCTTGTACAAAAGTGTGCGATAGCTGACCCTGAGCAACCGCGCAGCCGCCTTGCGGTTCCAGCCGGTGCGCCTTAGCGCCGCCCCGATGGCACTCTGTTCGGCTTCCGACTTGATGCCCTGGATCAGGGACTTCAGCGATTCGGGCCTGGATTGTTCCGGCCCCGATTCGCTCTCTTCCCATGCCGTCGCTGCCACTCTCACTGCCCGCGAGACTGGAGCGACTTCGAGACTCTCCGCCGATTCTAAGCCCATTTCACCGAGAGTCAATTCTTGGTTGCCCGCTACCAGATGTCGCTTCACGAACGTTTCCAGTTCGGTCAGGTTTCCCGGCCATGAATAATTCTGGCAGGCCTCGAGCATCGAGGATGAGAAAGCGCGGGGAGGAAGGTTGTAGTGCTTGGCCAGCTTGTGCATCAGGTACCGCAGCAGGATTGCAATCTCGTCTTTTCGCTGGCGCAAGGCCGGGACATGAACCGTGAAGGCGCTCAGGCGATAATACAAGTCTTCCCGCAGCTTCTTCTCGGCCAGGGCACGCTCCAGGTTGGCGCTGCTCGCCGCCAGGACTCTTACATCCGCGGCGATCGCGGCGGCACCGGTTGGCCTGCGGAACTCATGATTGTTGTTGCTCCGCAGCCCCTGATCCTGCAGCGTTTGGTTTTGCAGCACCCGCAGCAGCCTGGATTGCAGCGCCGCCGGCATCGCGGCGATTTCGTCCAGGTAGATCGTGCCTTTCTCGCCCGCCGCAAACCTTCCCAAACTTGCCGGACGGGCACCGCCATCCCGGTCTCCAAACAGTTCGGCTTCGAGCAGCGCCTCCGGCATTTCCGCGCAATTCACTTTGAGCAGCTTGAAACCGGAACGCACCGAGAGCTTGTGAATCAGGCTGGCCACCGTGGATTTTCCGGTTCCTGCTTCTCCCAGGATGAGCACCGGGACGTCGGTCTGCGCCAGCAGCGCGGCCTGGGCGCGCAGCTTCTGCATAATCAGACTGGCGCTGACGAAGAATGCGTCCTCGCCCAGTTGCTCGACATTCTCGCTGACGATCCACGCCGCCATGTTTTCTGCCGGCCCGTTTCCCGCCGGGCTCAGATGCCGCCGAATCACAGACTCGAGTTGTTGCCCGTCGAACGGCCTCACCAGAATTTCTCCCGCGCCTAGTCGGATCGCTTCCTTCTCTCTGGCCGCATCGTCGCGGTGGCACAGCACGATGACCGGAACATCCGGACGCAGGCGGCGCAGCCACCGCAAGAGGTGAAGGCCGTCGCCGTCGCCGCGGGGCAGGTCCAGCAACAAAAGCTGGGGCGCGACGCCGGATTGCACCCGTTCCATGGCGTCCCAGCCGCTCGCCGCGGTGTCCAAACGCCAGGAGTTGGACTCTTCGATCGACCCCAGCTGGCGGAGAACAGCCGCATCCCGGCTCACAATCAACAGGCGAATTTTTTCGTGTGGGTTTTCCGTCAAGGTTCGTAGATCCTTAACCAAGGGAAGAGAGAAACAACTGCGGGATAACTTCAGACCGGTTCGACTTCGTACCCCTCTACGCGAACCGCCAGCGATCGCTGGATCGCATCCACGGAGATGACCAGGGTGCGGTCGCCATTACGCGAGACCAGTATGCCCTCCATGCCATTCAGCGCCCCGCTTCGGATTCGCACCCGCTGTCCGATCTTGAGGAAGGGATGAGAAGACCAGGGCAGTTGCCCTTCCACCAGACCCCGAACCGCGTCGATCTGCTCGTCGGGAATAGGCGCGCCTTCACCCCTGGCGCCGATCAGCCCAAATACCCCGTCCACGCGAAGAACGCGCAGGCGTTCCGACCGGTTCGGCGCAAACTTCGCGAACACATAGCAATGAAAAAGCGGTACCTGCACTGACTTCTTGCGGTCGCTCCAGCGGTGCACCTCCGTGACCACCGGCAGAAAGGTCGTTACGCCTCTCTCTTCCAACCGCTGCACCACGATTTTTTCGTGACGCGAGCGCGTCTGTAGCGCATACCAGTTTTCAGCTTCCGTTGCGGCCGGTACAACGTGCTGCGGAAGCGCCAATGATAAGCTGCTGACGGCCATAGCTTCGCCCTCTAAGTCACTGCTCACAGTGACCTCAAATTGGAATTACAAGTCTGTCGCTGTCGAGATCTCAGCGATGAGATCCAAGGGGGATTACCACGTTGGGCAGGAAACTGGGGGGACGCTGTTTTCCTGCTTACTTCAGTTAGAGATTTTTCGTCGAACAGACCGTTTAACTACTCAAAGGCCATTTCCGTTCCGGGTCACCGTGGCGCAGTTCTCAGAGTGCATCAAGCAGGTCGACTGCCAAAGCGATGAATGTCCATTAATCTCAACTAACTCTATAGACATTATTGCATCTCGCGGCGGCCTGTCAAGAGGACCTTCTTTGCTGTTAGCGCTTCCACGGATTACCTAGGGCCCATCGGGCTGGGGGAGAACCAAAACCGGCTGCAAGAGCCAGTCTGCCCTGATGTCAACCAGCTTACATCGGATTGCAGATCCTTGCAAGGGGTACAAAGTACCCAGCGGTGGTTACTTCTTGTCGTAGGAAATGGCTTCTCATCAGCCCTGTTTCTCACTTCTGTTTCCCGGTGCGCACCCATCCACTGGCATGGTCCGGAGCCCCGAGGGCGGCATCGTAACTTATTGATTTAACATTAGCTTAACGCTAATAGGCTTTCAAATCGGGTTCCCCCGCTGTGGACGTTGCATCCTCGGCAAGGCAAGGCCCGCCTAGCGCAAACCTGCTCCCATGTGTGCAAGAACTTGCACTTAATGTCCATCACTTGCGACATTGACAGCAAACCGACACCACTTCATTTTGCCTGTCGCCAGCCTTGGTCGTAGAAAGACTTGGTCGCAGAGAAAGAGAAGACGAGAAGATGAAGATAAAAAAGCACTGCAGGCCATTTCCTCTGTGGGTTGCCGCGGGGACAGTTAGTTCCAGCAAGCCTTAAGTGCGACAAAAACGGCGTGCCTGATTTCTGCACGCCGTAGGGATTTCGAATCGCTCTGGACTATCGCTGTCCAGACAAAGATCAAGTGCGCATTAGTTGGTTTCGTTCAGAGAATCATGCCGCCTATATCGGGAAACGATCACTCCCAGGCAACACAGGCCAGACAGCAACACATACATCAGAGCTGTCCCACCCTCAGGCACCGTCGTGCATCCTCTGCCCCCGTTGCCGCCACCGCCCCACCCGTTGTCGTCCCAACCTTGGTTGCCGCAGCCGTTTCCGCCTCCATTGCCACCCCCGCCACCGTTTCCGCCACCCCAGTCGCCACCGTTGGGGCCACCAGGGCCGAAAGTCAAGGCCAAGAAGCCTATTGGCGCGTTGTCCAGAACGCTGTATCCCGCACTCGTCGCCTTCACGTCCACCGTGCCTTGACCAAAAGCACCAGGCGCGAAACACAAAAGCGCGGCAAAAGCCATCCACACCGAAAACCTAGGAATAGATTTCATCGTCAACTTCTCCTCATCATTCAGACAACAGGTTGTGGGGGGGAGGGCTGCCTGCTACCACACAGCCACATGCTCACTTTAGCGCGAAGCTCAGAACTGTCAAGACTGATAATTTCTGCAACCCCCGTTGCAGCCAATTGCAACCGTCAGGCAAGCCAAATTCTCTTTCACGAAATTATTGATAAGAGAATTGACAAAAGATATTGAGGAGAGACGAGAGAAGTGGAGATGAGGCCGGGCGAGTATTCCGCCCAGAATTTGGCAAAAGCAGCGTGCCCGGCAAGGCCAGCCGTGCTTCCACGCGACCGTCGGTGCGGAACCGGAGCGTTCACCAATGCGGCCCTACTTGTGACGAAGCTTTGAGGATTAAGGACTACGGAGGAGGAATCACGGCTTGGGTAATATTGGAATATCCACTTTCGCCACTCGGATCCACCGCGGTTGTCGCGTAGCAGTAAGTCGTGCCATCGGCCACCACGCTGTCGGTATACGCCGTAGTGGAACTTGGCGTGGACCCAATGTTCGAATAGGAACCGCAAGAACTTGTCCCGTAGACGGCGCGGTACACGTTGTAGCTGGTAACACCCGACGTGTTGCTGGCCTTCCACGCCAAGCTGACGCTATGAACGGGGGCGGCTGTGCCACTGCCCGTGAGGGCGGCTGCGCTTGGTGAGTTGGAGGCGGTACTGGCAAAAGAAACCGATGCCGACGCGGCTCCGGTCGCACCCGGGGTGAAGGTCACCGTAAAAGTAATGGGCTGACTCGTAGTAACCGTGACCGGGAATGAGAGCCCGCTGATCGAAAACTCGGAAGGGTTGGTGCCGCTCAAGCTGACTGAGGAAACCGACACGCTCGCCCCCGTGGCACTCAGCGTCCCGGTTTGAGTTCCACTCGTCCCCACCGTGACACTTCCTGCGTTGACGGGACTAACGCTCAATGTGCCTGAACTTTGCGTGATCGCAGATCCGCTCAGCGTCACGCCCAGGTTTGGGTTCGAAGCATTCGACGCGATTGCGACACTTCCGCTGAAATTGCCCGCAGACTGCGGCGTAAAGGTTACGCTGAAAGACGCGCTCTGCCCCGGCGTCAAAGTGACGTTCGTGCCCAATCCCGAAATGCTGAATCCGCTACCGCTCACCGAGGCTTGCGAGATCGTTGCATTCGAGCCGCCAGTATTTTGCACGGTCTCGGTTTGTGTCTGATTCTGGCCGACCTGGACGTTTGTAAACGTCATACTTGCAGGCGTTGCGGTCAGAGTAGCTGGCGTCACTCCGGTTCCAGAAAGTGCAAAGTCAATCGAAGTGCTCGATCCGCTTACGGTGACGGAGAGGATTCCGTTGCTGGCGCCCGCAGACGTTGGCGCGAACACCACACCGAATGTCGTGCTTTGGTTAGGCACCAGCGTCAGCGGCAGGCTCAGCCCCGTATAGCTGAAACCACTACCGCTAACGGTCGCCTGAGAGATTGTGAGATTTTCGCCCCCAGTGTTCTTCAAAGTTTCGGTTTGTGTCTGATTCGTGCCCACCTGCACACTGCCGAAGGCGAAGCTGGTTGGGTTTTCGGTGACGCTCCCGGCCGTGACTGCCGTCCCGGCAAGCGCGATATTCAGCGGGCTGTTTGAACCGCCGTTGATAAGAGCCAGATTCCCGGTGACGCTTCCAGCCGACTGCGGACTAAACACAATGCTAAAAGTCGTGCTTTGTCCCGCGGCCAGGGTCAGGGGAAGATTTAACCCGGTGGTACTAAAGCCGCTCCCTGTGACGGTCGCTTGTGTGATGGTGAGACTGGTTCCGCCTGTATTTGTAACCGTGTCGGACTGACTTTGGCTCGTCCCGATCTGCACGTTTCCAAAGCTTATGCTGGCGGGGGCGGCATTCAACCCGCCCGGCAGCGGGTTCTGCGATCCCTGGGAAGCGGGTTTACTCGTGCTCAGTCCCTGGCAGCCCAGCATACTGGCTAGGGCGAGCACGACTGCAAGCGCATTCCAACGAGTGGGGAGGTGGCCCATGGGGTAGTTGAATTAGGCTGCTTCGGTCGGCTCCTATGCGTCGAAAAGCAAGTGTGCCTTTTGTGTAGGAACTGCGGAAGGTCTCGAAAGGACATGCCGAGGGGCGCCGAAAGGCTATATTTGGCGTGTGGCCGGTAGGGCGGGGATCCCCGGACCCCAGGAAACCAGGGTTTGCAGACTCCCCACCCCGCTCTTAGGCAAACAAGGAATAAGGCCGCCGGAGGCAACCAAAGCAAATAAGGAACTCCGTCCTATGCCTTATTCACGCCTGATTGCCCGGCACAACAGCCTCAATTTGAATGGAAAGCCTCTGTCAGGGACGTGACTTTCAGCGCAGCTCTAATTTGCTCCTGCGCCGCTGCGGACTTGAGATGAAGCGTGACCTGTTCCCCCGGAAGCAGATCAAAGTAATTATCCGAACTCTGAACGTCGAGGTCGCCAAAAGACAGGTACACACTGCGCGCGAGCTTCGGCGATTGCAGGGTAACGGTGTAGTCTTCCCCGATCTTGCTGAGAGTGGTCTCAATCTTGGGCGCAACCGGCAGATCCAGGGTGTGCGTCACATCGAAGAATATAAGGTTGCGGGATACTCTCTTCCCAGCCACTTCCAGATCAAACACCAGGAAGCTGCGATGAAGATCGCCCTTTGCCGCCAGGGCATCCTTATCGACGCTGAAATAAATCGCACTCGATTGCGCCGGGATTTGCACGTCTTTGGTTTGCTCCAGCAGAGAGTTCCCCGAGAAATCGAGCAGGCGCATGTGAACCGTTCCCGAGAGGGGTTGAAGCTTGTCCGATACGACATACACGTCCACCTTGCCATCGTGCAAGAAGGGCGACACCAGCACGTCGTCATAGAAGCGGCGGGCATAATAATGGAGCGCCTTCCAGCGTCCGTAGTAGTCGATACTGGCCCAGGAAGCCACCGGCCAGCAGTCATTCAACTGCCAGTAGAACGAACCCATGGTGCGCGGCCGCTGCCGGCGCAAGTGCTCGGCGCCGATCTTGATGATTTCCGCCTGTTGCACCTGGCTCAGATAAACGAACGAAGCGAAGTCCTTGGGCTCGTGGTACTCGCGCAGCATGTAAGTCAGGATGCGTTCGTTTCCACCCTTATTTTTTTGATGTGCCTGCATGACGGTGGAGCGAATGTCGAAGTCCTCCGGCTTGTTGGCGAACGCCCGGATGGTGCGCATCTCGGGAAATGATTGAAATCCGTATTCCGTCATAAACCGGGGAAACTGCTTGGTATAGTCTTCCGCCGGTGCCTGCTGGTGCCACACTGCCCAGTAGTGCATGTCGCCGTTGTGCTGGTTGTCAGGGATCTCCTCAAAATTAGCGCTGGGAGAGCTGGGCGTATAGGGCACGGGATCGGCATACTCCGCCACCGTGCTCCGCAGGATGTCTCCGAAAAGAATTACATAATCCTGCCAGACCTTCTCGCGCGCCGCCGCCGAGATCGACTCCTTGAACTCCTGGCGGTCGCCCCAGTGGTACCAGCCCGTTTCCACTTCGTTATTTCCGCACCAGATCACGACGCTGGGATGATCCCGCAGCCGCTTGATCTGGTCGATCGCCTCTTGCCGGACGTTTTCTTGAAAAGCCACGTCGCCGGGAACCATGTCTCCGCCGAACATGAATTCCTGCCAGACCATAATCCCGAGCTCATCGCAGATATCGTAAAAATCGTCGGACTCATAGTAGCCGCCTCCCCATTCGCGAACCATATTCATGTGCGCATCGCGAGCGGACTGAAGAATGCCGCGATGAATCTCCGGCGTCACGCGGTTGGGGAAGCTATCGAAAGGAATAACATCCGCGCCTTTGGCGAATACGGAAATTCCATTCACCACGAACTCGAAACTCTTCCCCCACTGGTCCGCAGCGCGACGCAGTTCGACGGAACGCAGTCCGGTCTTCGTTTCAGCATGAGCTGCAGCGTCACGCCCAATGCGGATCGAAGCAGAAAAGCGGTAGCGGCTCTGCGCGCCATACCCCACTGGATACCAAAGCTTCGGCGTAGAAATCCTGATAGGAAGCGAAACATGATTGATCCCGGCATTGAGTTGTAGCGTCTGATTTCCATCGGCCGTCTGTGGTCCAGATAATTCATCGTGAGCCAAAGTAAGGGTAGCCGTTGTGGGCCGGCTGGCTTCGATCTCAACCTCTGCCGTAACGTTGGCTAGGTCGGTCGTGATGCTCTGTTGATGGATATGGAAATTCTCGATGCGCAGCGCATCCCAGGTTTCAAGACGCACCGGCTGCCATATCCCTTCGGTCATGAATCGCGGTCCCCAGTCCCATCCATAGTTATAAGGAGCCTTGCGCGTGTAAGGAGCGGTGGCGATGTTCTCTTCGTTCCCGTAATTGTGAGTTGAGATCGAAGGCAAAATGTAAGGCAGCGACTTGGAGTACGGAATCACCTTCTCGATCGCAGAATGGAAAACGATTCGCAGCGTATTCGGACCGGTCTTCAGCACGGTCTTCGCCGGGATTCGCCAGTGGCGAAACATGTTGTCCGCGTGCAGAACCGCCTGGTCGTTGAGGTAGACGTCCGCAAACGTATCCAGCCCATCGAACACCAGGTCGACGTGTTCGTGCGCGAGCGCGGCCGCATCCACTTGGAACGTAGTCTGATACTCCCAGTCGGCCAAGCCGATCCATTGCAGACGGAACTCATTGTCTCGATCGAAAGGATCGGGGATGAGGTTGTTATGAAGCAGATCGGTTTGAACCACGCCCGGAACCTGCGCAGGATGCCATTCCTTGACGTCGGATCTATCTGCGTTCGCTACGGCTCGAAACTGCCATCCCGAATCCAGGTTTCGCGAAGAAGGCTCGGCCGCCTCGAGCGGCAACACAACCAGTGAACCAAACAGCAGACACCCGAAAAGGTAAAACGCGGTAGCAACCAGACTGCGAAGAAATCCAGACCGAATCTGCTTCATATCAGTGCTCCTAATTAAGAGGTTGTCAGTCACCCTAATGCTGCGATTCTTGCTTCTCTGACGGTGGTGGCTGAGTCGGGGTGGTCTGCAGGTTCTGAAACTCCTGCATTTCATGCTTTGCCTCGGCCGTCTTTCCTTGTTTGCGATAAAGGCCCGCCAGTCCAAAATGCGCCTGCGCCGCCAGTGGAGTTTGCTTCTCGATCGAAAGAAGTTTGGTCCACGCTTTCTCGGCTGCCGCGGCGTCGCCTTCCAGGGACGCCGCTTTCCCGAGCGAATAAAGTGTCTCCGGCATTTCCGGCATCAAGCGGTCGGCGCGCAAAAGTTCCGCCCGCGCCTCATGCACCTTCCCTTGTTCCAACAACGCTTCTCCCAGACGGTAGGCCGCTTCGGCGTTCCCAGGCTGCAGCTTGGCTTGAATCCGAAACTCTTCTTCCGCCTTCGGCCATTGGAAAGCGCCAGCATACACCTCGCCCAGCGCAAGGTGAGCTTCGGGCAGACCCGGACGCAGTCGCAACGCTTCGGTGTACTCCTTTTCGGCATCCGGCATCCGCCGCAGCACGAAGTAGTTCTCCGCCATAGCCTGGTGCGCCCGGGCGGAGTCCGGATAAGCGGCCAGCAGCGTGTCAACGGATTGCTTCGCGAGCAGACCGCTCGCACGGCCAAGGTAATAAAGGAGGTCTGGATCGTTGGGGTGCGCGGCTTGCGCTGCCTGCAGATTCGCGACCGCCTCCGCAAGTTGTCCCGTCTGGATTTCCGCAATCCCCAGCGCGGTTTTATCCGGTGAGCGCTGCAAGTGCGGAATCGCTTCTTTCGCGTAGCCTTGAGAGAGCAGGGCATACCCCAGCAACTGGTGAGCCGGCAGTGAGTCCGCTTTCAGTTCCAACGCATGCTTGAGCGGCGCGATCGCGGGCCCGTAATCGCCGTTCTCCATGTAGGCCTGGCCGAGGCTGATGAAGCCATCTGCGAATGACGGCTCGAGCTCGGTCACTTGCTTAAACTCCTTGATAGCAACGGTAAACTGGCGTTGTTTGTCCGCCTCAATTCCGGCTTGCATGTGCTCGGCGGCCTGCGGCGATGCGATCTGCCAGGCGAACCACAAGAGTAAGAGTCCGCGAATCACGGTTTCTCCGGTTCACGCACCTCTAAAAACTGATCGGCGTGAACATCATTTAACGTCTGGTGAATACCGGACGGCCAATTGATTTCTATCGTCGCCTTCTCCACCGTGCCCAGCCCGAAATGAAGCCGCTTGTCGCTGGCGGAAAGATAACCGTTGGTTGAGGTTGCAAATCGTGTCTGCCCGTTCACTTGCACGCGCGCGCCGTATCCATCCCGATTGCTGCGCGTACCGCGAAGCGTAATCGTCAGCCAGTGCAGCTTGCCGCCGCGGTTGAGAAACACTTGAGGATGGCCTCCGAGATTGGTCACCACCGCGTCCTGCCAGCCGTCGTTATTCAGGTCGCCGAACGCCGCTCCCCGCGCCGCTACCGGCACTGTACTTCCGGAATCAACCCGCTCGAAACGCCCATTGTGATTCATGGCCAACAGCGGCAGTTCGAGATAGTGAAGCGAAGGGTCGATTCGCTCCACGTTGTCCAATACATGTCCTTGAGCGACGAACAAGTCTTTCCACCCGTCGTTGTCGAAATCCTCCAGGCCAAGGCTCCAGCCTGAACTTCCACTCGTGAGCGCACCGAGGCCGGTTTCGAGACTGCGATAGGTGAACGAACCTCCGCCATCGTTGTGGTAGACACCGTAAATCTCCCGCGGCAGCAGGGTCACCATCACATCCGGCCGCCCGTCGTTGTCGTAATCCTGAAAAACCACGCCCATGCCCGACATCCGCCGCCCATCCTCGGAAAGCGCCGCACCGGATTCGAGCCCGACCTCTGTAAAAGTCCCATTGCCGTTGTTATGGTACAGATACTGCTGCATTCCATCGTTGGATACAAATATGTCAGTGAATCCGTCGCCATCGTAGTCCGCGAACCCTACTCCTAGAGCACGCCCCTTCTTCGCCGCGATGCCGGAGCGCTGGCTCACGTCCGTAAACGTTCCGTCCCCATTGTTGTGATACAGAATATTGGTCGTAGCCGGGTACTCCTCCGGCGGACAGTAAGTATGGTAGTTCCCGCCGCAATCTTTGTTGTGTTTGGTATCCCAATCCATATAGCGGGTCACAAAAAGATCCAGCTTGCCGTCGTTATCGTAATCGAAGAATCCGGCTGAAACCGACCACCCGCCGCCGGCCACTCCCGCTTTTGCTGTTACATCCGTGAACGTGCCGTCACCGTTATTGTGATAAAGAATGTTTTTCCCGTAGTTGGTGACGTAAAGATCCGGATAGCCGTCGTTGTCATAGTCTCCCACGGCCACACCCATGCCGTAGTTCCCATCTCCAGCATCAGCCAGGCCGGCCTGCTGCGTCACGTCCGTGAAGCTCCCATCTTTATTCTGGCGGTAAAGCCGGTTCCAGTAACGCGGATCATGCCGGTCAAAGTTCTCCGGCGTTTGCATCGGGCTGCTGACATGGCCACCGTTTACCAGAAAGATGTCCAGTAAGCCATCGTTGTTGTAATCGAGGAGAGCCACACCGCCGGGCATGGTTTCAATCAGATACTTTTGAGGCGTGGGAGAATTCTCCAGCGTAAAGTCCAAACCTCGCGGTAGGTTTACGTCGAACACAGGCGCAGCCACGGTCGCAGCCCACAGCACGACGGTCAACCCACAGGACACGCGTAGGGGAAAGTTCAGCAACGTAGGGTTCCTTTAGTCAGCCAGCATATCGCGGGATCGCCGTACATTGCACACTCACTTCCTAATACTGCTCACTCTGTGCTCACGGCGACCGGTGGAGCATTTCATCACAGAACCAATCTTGGCGTTTCTTGGCAGCTTCTATTGCTTCCGCCGGGTCGATTCCCGTTCCACGAGCGTCGGCGGGATCATTATCCTCCTGGGTCGCATGGATTGCTTCGAAGCGATGCGCTCAAGGAGTAGCTCGGCGGCGAGCAATCCCATCCGGCAGGTCCCCTGATCGACGGTGGTGAGCGGAACCGCCAACACATCGGAGTAATGAATGTTGCCGGCCCCAACCACCGAAATATCCTGAGGCAGCTTCAGCCCGGCCTCCAGGATCGCCTTTATTGCGCCGATCGCCACTGGATCGTTGTAGCAGAAAACTCCATCCGGCATCGGGCACACCTTCAGCAGTTGCCGCATACCGGTATACCCAGTATCATCCGCATGCCCGCCAGCTACGACGTAACGGGACTCAGTACGAAAGCCGCGCTTGGCTAAAGCTCGACGGTAACCTTCCAGGCGTTCTGTGGCGATTCCCACCTCCGGACCGCGCAGGTGCGCAACACAGCGGCAGCCTCGATCCATAAGATGTTCCGTCGCTAGCTCGCCGATGGCGTGATTATCCACTCCCACGAAGCAGGCTCGCGCCCCAGCGATGAGGCGGTCAATCAAGACATACGGTACTTTCCGCTCTTGAATCCGTTTAAACAAATCCAGCCGGCGCGGCGGCTGCGATGTAGCGATGATCAGCCCGTCCACCTGTCGAGCCAGCATGGACGTGGCCTCGCTCGCTTCCTGTTCGGGATCTTCCTCGAAACATGAAATCACCACGTGATAACCCTGCGGCCGCACCGTCTCCGCCACGGTCCGCGCCACCTCCGCGAAGAAAGAATGGGTAAATTCCGGAAGGAGTAAACCGATGGTGTAGGTGCGCCGTGTTACCAGACTGCGCGCCACCCAGTTCATCTGATAATTGAGTTGTTTTGCCCGGCGCAGCACCCGATTGCGAGTAGCTTCACTGATACGCCCTTGATTTCGCAGGACCTTGGATACGGTTACTACCGAGACCTTCAGATCCCTCGCGATGTCCATCATGGTTGCGGACATGACGGGCCAGCATACCACCGTTCCAGGGTTAACGTTAACTCATAAGCTAAAAGTACTATTTTCTTCTTGACAACGGTCATCCCCCTGTTCAAAGATTCACCCGTTCTAACATTTATAGAATTCCTGCATCAGAAAGAGTCACCTATGCCAAGTCGCATGTGGGCGCTGCTTCTCTCCATCTGCTTGTTTTTTTCCGCTTCCCTTTCTCTTTTTGGTCAAAGCACATACGGCTCGATAGCCGGATCGGTCTCCGATACTTCAGGCGCCATCGTTACCGACGCTAAAGTGACCCTGACGAACCTGGGCACTTCGGAAAAGCGCACGCAATCCAGCGGCAGCGACGGTCTGTTCACCTTCGTGAACCTGTTCCCTGGCCAGTATCGGATTGACGTGGAAAAGCAAGGATTCAAGCACTTTGTCCGCGGAGATATCACGGTTCAAGTGCAGCAGGATACTCACATTGTCGCCCAGCTCCAGGTCGGCGAGGTCAGCCAGGTTGTCGAAGTGACGGGGGAAACGCCACTCCTGCAGACTGAATCGTCGGCACTCGGCCAGGTGGTCGAAGAGCGCAAGGCCGACGAGTTGCCACTGAATGGTCGCAACATCTTTAATCTCATCACCGTCTCCCCGGCAGCTGTCGCCCAAGGTGGATCGGGCGGTTCGCCCGTAGGCCAGAACCCCTTCAGCTGGGGCAACTACCAGGTCGGTGGATCGTTCGCCAATCAAGGCGCGGAATATCTGGATGGCCAACCCCTGAACATCGGCTACATCAATTTGCCCATCATCATCCCGACTCAGGATTCCGTCGGCGAATTCAAGGTGCAATATAGCGATCAGGGTGCCGAATGGGGTAAGTTCTCAGGCGGCGTGGTGAACCTCAGCACGAAGTCCGGAAGCAACAACTGGCACGGTTCTGCCTATGAGTACTTCCGCAACAAAGTGCTGAATGCGAACGAGTACTTCAACAAGGGATCGGAGATAGCCGCCGGCACGTCGAACACACCCCCACCGTGGACCCAGAACCAGTACGGCTTCCAGTTGGGTGGACCCGTTGTTAAGAACAAAACCTTCTTCTATGTCAGCTGGGAGCAATATCGCCAAAGAACGGGATCGCCTTTTACCACAAGTGTTCCAGCGAAAGGGATGACGACTGGTGATTTCTCGGCGCTGTGTCCAGGCGGCTTTACCGGACCAGTGGTAGATGGAATTGCTACTTGCGGCGACCCCGCTGGTCAGATTTACGATCCTCTCAGTACCGACCTCTCTGGAAATCGAACGCCTTATGCGGGGAACCAAATTCCCTCCACCGAGTTCAGCACGGCGGCTGGCGTATTGCTGGCCAAGTACTATCCAGCGGCGAACCTGCCCGGCACCTCTCTTAACTACCTGAGCGCGGCGCCCGCCGGCGGCAACACCAACGAGTTTGTGGCTCGTGGCGATCAGAACGTTGGCAACAACACCCACGTGTTCGGAAGATTTGCCTACTTCGGATTGACGGACTTGGCCGTGAACCCCTTTGGAACCGGCCTCTGCTTGGATCGCTGCGCTGAACTTTATCACACCAAGGCGCTTGCGATCGGTGTGAACCATACTTTTACACCAACTACCATCCTCGACGTGAACATCGCAGCTAGCCGGTTTATCTATGGCAGAACTCCCATACTTGGTGGCTTCGATCTAAGTACCCTGGGCTGGCCAGCAGCAACTTATAACACTGCCCCCAGCGTCATGCGGACTCCGCCAACTCCGGAAACTAACCTGCCAAACGACGTCGGCCACACCCAAGGCAACAGCGCCATCGGAGATCACAACACCCAGTACAATATCAGTCCGCAACTTACCATGATCCGTGGCAAGCATAACATCCAGGTCGGCGGGCAATATGAACTTGGGCTGGATAATTACTTCCAGACCAACATCGCCAGCGGTGCATTCGGCTTCCAGGGAAACTGGACATCTTCATCTCCCAACGCTACGGACGGGTCAGGATATGCATTCGCTGACTTCCTCTTGGGGTTGGCTCTGAACCAGGGCACGTTTGCCGGAAACCAGAGTGAAGGCATAGCACAGGTGCCGGCGCAGACCCAAGGCAAAGAGGCGTACCGCGCGTTATACATTGAGGATACCTGGCATGTGACGCCGAGATTCACTGCGAGCTTGGGCCTGCGCTATGAATTGCCCGGAACGTGGTCGGAAGCTTTCAACCGGCTCACCTACTGGGATCCAAAAACCACCAACGCAACTGTGTTTGGCTGCGGCGGAACGGGGGGATCAACCTGCCCGGGAGACGCGATGTATGTGGGGACGGGACCCAACTCGACGAATAACAATTTGCCGCTCGATAAGAAGGCATTTTCTCCACGGATTGGCTTCGTCTTCTCCCCTGACCAAAAGACGGTGGTTCGCGCTGGCTACGGTGTCTTTTTCATTCCGAACTACGTCTCCTTCGCCCTCAATCCGGATAACGATGTGGTCAATCTTGCCGCCACTGACTTCACGGCGTCGACGGACGGCTATATCACTCCGGCGTCCAATTTGGACGGTGCCGACTGTTCGTTCGGTGGTGGCGCCGGGGTGTTCGCCCCGCGCGGTACTAACGGGTTTACCTGCGCTCAACCAGGGCCATTTGGCAGTGCCGGAATTCTGCTTCCGCCCGGACGAAATGCATCCCCATCCCTGTCCAGCTTCGTGGCGGCAAATGGCAGCCCCGGGCTTGCTCCGTACTTCGGATATGGTGGTGAGGGTCCAAAATACGGATACGTCGAGCAGTGGAATTTGGACATACAGCGTCAACTTCCGGCGGGCTTCTTTGCGGACGTCGCGTATGCCGGCTCCCACGGTGTTCATCTGCAGCAATATCAGACGAATATCGACCAAATCCCCGATAGCTTCGCTGCGACGGCGCAGGGCCAGTTCAATACGGCCCTCGCGGGCCCCTGCAGTGCCAGTGCCACTCCCACCACGTGCGCGAATGGCTTCGTCGGGATTGACCAAGCGATTACGAATCCGCTAACGGGCTCCACCAATACCACCCTCAGCGCCCCCCAGATTTTTGCTGGCCAGTTGGATCGGCCGTACCCCGAATACAACGGGTTGAACCTGAACGGTTACGGCTGCTGCAGCAGCAATTACAATTCTCTGCAGGCTAGCGTAACCCGGAGATTTCAGGGCGGTGGTACCCTGCTCGTGGCTTACACCAATGCTAAGCTGATGAGCAACACGGACACCTTGACGAGTTGGCTCGAAGGCAACACCGGTGGCGTCGGCTCGGTCCAGGATTGGAACAACCTGAAGGGAGAGCGGTCTCTCTCCTCGCAAGACATTTCGCAGAGGCTGGTAATTAGCTACGTTCTCGACCTTCCCTTCGGCCATGGAAGGGCGTTCGCAAATAGCCTGAGCGGAATCGCCAACGGCGTGGTTTCCGGCTGGGGCGTCGATGGTATCACCACTTTCCAACGCGGCTTCCCACTAAAAATCAATTGGGCAGGTCCCTCCACTTCTTTGGAGTCCGCCAGTCTGGGCGTAGCCAATGTTCGTCCCGACGTGGTTCCCGGTTGCGACTTGAAAGCCGGCGGTGGCCACCTCACCAGCTGGTTCAACACCTCCTGCTTTGCACCTCCTCCGCAGTGGGGGTTCGGAACCGAAGCTCGTGTTGATCCGGTCCTCCGCGGACCCGGCATCGACAACTTTGACTTCGCTGTCTTCAAGCGGACCAAGGTCAACGAGAGACTCGGCATCGAGTTCCGCACGGAATTCTTCAATCTGTTCAACCATCCCTATTTCTCCGTGCCGGCGAATGGCTTCAATGGGGTTGCAACGGGACCCAATAGCGCCGGCTTTGGTACGATATCGACTACCGTCGGTGCCGGTGTCGCGTCACCCGAACGGTTGATCCAGTTCGCCCTGAAGTTCGTGTTCTAAAACCGTCCGGGCTAGGATTTCGATCCTGGCCCGGACACTTCAAGACGCAAGCTGCAAAATGCTGGCCGCTAACGGCCAGTTTTTTTTTCGGCTGCATCTGGTCAGCCTGCTCCTATCCTTAATCTTCTATGCGAACCCTCCAAACCATCGACTATTCCGAAGCCAGGCGAGCCGTCGATCTCATCGTGGAAAGAGCTTCGCAGATGCAGAAAGCCGCATCCGTCGCCGTCGCCGATTCCCACGGTGACCTCATCTGTTTCGCTCGCATGGACGGCGCTCCGGTCTCTTCCATCCTCATCGCTATGAACAAGGCCTGGACCGCCGCACGCGAGCGCAAGCCAACCAAAGAGATCGGAGAAAAGATCAGACACCCGGAAAAAGGCCACGACATTGCCTACTACGGCGACCCGAAATACGTCGGCTGGGGTGGCGGCGTTCCGGTCTGGAAGAACGGCGAAGTCGTTGGCGCCGTTGCAGTCAGCGGCCTGTCATCGAATGAAGACGCCGTGCTGGCTACTCTGGGTGTAGAGCTGATCGGCGCGTCCTAGCGGAGTCGATTCCTCCGGCGCTCCCGCACCCGGACACCCGACGCCCGTGTTCGGGTTTCGTAACACAATTAACTTTTTTACCGCCGCCAACAGCAATTGGTGAAAAACTCATTGCTAACTGAGGGGGATGAGTGGATCCGAAGAACTGCCCGCGCTGCGGCGGTACCGGATACATTGCCCAGCCTGTGGACATCAGCGGTAAGTCCGAGGGCATTGCATTTATCCGGTTGAAGTGTCCGGCCTGCGCCGGCAGCGGCCGGAAAAGCTCGATCCCACCTTCGACCGCGGGCTGACCGCACGGCCTGTGGTGCTTGCGAAAACGTACGCGCCCGGGGCGTCATGTTTCCCGCCCTGAAGTGACGGTCCGGGCCGGACGTTTCACGACCGCTCGGCTGAAGCGCAGCAACACCTTCTTTGAACCTCCCGAAAGTCACGGCTGTCTCTCATGCAATGCCGGCGGTCTTCGTACGCACTCGGCGCCGGGGGGAAGAGGCTGTTTCGATCCGGTTGCGTCCCGCCGCTTTGGCGCGGTAGAGCGCCTTGTCGGCCGCTTGCACGATCTCTTCCGCAGAGCAATCCTGCCTTGAAGTGGCAACCCCAATGCTGGCCGTGACCGAAATCTCCGTGGTCGAGGTGGAACTCAAAAGCTGGCGGACGGCCTTGCGGTCCGGGCTGCGCCCACGGCCGCGTGAACTGCGGCGATCCGGACCGCGCGCGTCCTGTCGGCGATCTTTGCCGCGAAGACGAAGCGTGCTGGCTTCAATGCCGGAGCGCAGCTTCTCCAGATGTTCCACCACATCGCTGGTGGTCTTGCCGGGAAATAAAATCGCAAATTCCTCTCCACCACAGCGGTAGGCCTGCCCTCCGCCCGACACTCGGGAAAGCCGGGAAGCGACCAGACGCAATACCTGATCCCCGGTGTCATGACCGTAGGTGTCGTTGCATCGTTTGAAGTGATCGATGTCCACCATTGCGATGGAGTAAGGCGGTACGACGCGAAGCAACGCATCGTGGAAGGCGCGCCGCGAAGGCAGGGTTGTCAGTTCATCGTGATAGGCGAGCAGGTAGGAAGTCTCGACGATCGAGACCGCCAGCAGGAACGCTGCGGTCGCGAAGTAAGCGGAGGCTATGCGGCCCACACCTCCAAAGCGCAGCGCCAGAAAGCCAGCCGCCAACGCCCAGAGCAGGCCGTTCTCCACAGGCTTGTGAAACAGCAGAAATCGTATGAGCAACACTACAGCAGCGGCTGAGAATGCCAGCAGCGTGGCGAAAGGCAATGGTGCTGCCACCTGAGGATGGCGCAGCGCGTGTTGCGCGGCGAATGGCTCAGTGCGGCAGAGCACGGCCACAAAAACGGATTGCACGAATAACAACAATCCCGCAGGCGCTACGCTGGAAAAGGTAAATCCCTTCTCTTGCTCAAATGAGAGCAGAACAAAGTTGAGAGGCAAGAGCAGGCCAACTGCGGCGAGAGCGGTGCTTCCCGGACCGCTGGCGGGAACGTGACCTCCGGTGAAATATGAAATTGCCCGCTGGGCGAGGAACAGAACCACCAGGGCAAGGAAAATGCGGCTGGAATGAAATCGCCACGCCATCAGAAGGCCGGCAATCAACGCACCGCAAAAAGCAAAGGTGATGAGCGCAGTGCTGAGCGTGATTGCGCCTGTGTGCAGCAGCGCCGCAACCGCCAGCAGGCAAATGCCGGGCGTGAGCAGGGACTTCATCGACGTTGGGAAGCGAGGTTCAGTTGAGTATGTTCCCCTGACGGTGGAGTTCTCCTAAGATTTTCTTCGTGTTGTGATTATCGCTGGGGGCGAGTAGCGAGCGTGATTGACGGATCGGGTTCGCGGTCAGGATGTGCCGGAATCGGGCTCCGGACCGGACAACCGCACACTCTGACCCGAGCGGAAGGGGTGGGTCTTGATCATCTGGAACTCACAGCAATCATGATCTCTGCCTTCCGATTTCGCTGCAGGGAAGATGGTCGCGGTGTCTACTATGGTGTATGCCCCAGACAGGGAAGGTTTTCCGCGTGCTCACTTGGGTGATTGCTGGGCTGAGCGCGATTGTATTGATTCCAGCCGCGGCCATTCGGGTCGATCAGTATTTGCTGCGAAGAGACGCCGAGCGCTTGCTCGCCGATCTAAAGTCACTGGAGCTGCGTAAGAGCACATACCACGATGCGCGGAAGGTGATCGATCGCTGGAAGATTATTCACCAAGAGGGCCCCTGCGAGCCGAACCGGTGCGAGGTTGAGATAGGTGTTGGGAGTTTCTTTGACCATCACCAGGAATTCTTTATCCATCACCAAAAGCTCACGCAGGTTTGGCGAATTCTAGGCGGAAGGGCAGCGGAGATTGATGGATACATCCGAGTGCGAAGGGACGTCGTATGGGGTAAGGGGATCCGGGCCATTGTTCTTAGCTATTCGACACGCTATCAGGATGACATCAATCTCGGCGGGCGAATGGGAACGGGATCTCCAGGCTTCATTTCACCCTTACACCCAGAGTACGATGTGGGCATTGGCCGCCATACGACCGGTGCATTTAGCGCTGGAGCCTATGCGGATTTTACCCCATATGCGGACCCTGCCGACGTAAGACGGCTGATGGATATCGATTTCTCGTGCTTGACAAGGTGGCACTCCTGCCAGACCGGCGCCGATATCGCACCGGCGGCATGGAAAGAGGCCACAGCAGAAAGCGAAAAGAGGGCGGCACGGAACTCCGCCGAACTGATCTGCAACCCGGGTATCATTCGGGTCCTGGCGCGCGAATCGAGGCGTGCCGTGATTGGAGAAGTCAGCAGGATCGAGTTATATCCTGAATCGTTTGGCGATTCGAGCTTTGCCAATGTGAAGATACTTCTGAAGGATGATCTGAAGCACAATAATTTCAGCTTTCTCGCGGCGCTTAAGGACTATTCTTTCAACGAACCGGTGCCTGTAAAAGAGAAGATTGGAGAACGATACATATTGTTCTACAGGTACCCGGATGGACCTTACCTGGATGAAGATCGCGCGTGCGCTCTACTTCCAGCTACAGAGGAGAATCTAGAAGATGTGGGGCGCGGCGTCGCCGAAGATTGGGTAGATCACAAAGATCAGTTCTAGTCTGTCTTTTCCAGGCTTGGGAAACTTAGCAGTGCTCTGGGGACTTACCGCTGATCACTGGCCACTATTACTCGATGTGAATGTCGCCCGATCCCCGCTCTAGGCGTAGAGAAACGGCCGCTCTCCGCGGCTCTTCCAGAAGTAGGCCAGGATGATCACGCTTGCCACCGCCGCGTATGCACACCACAGCGAGGTAAACGCGTAACGCTTGACCTCCATCACCACCAAAAGAATCACCAGATTGGCCGCGCCAAACAATACCATCGGCCTCTCCTTCGAGAAAAACAGCGATCCACAGGTCGCGATTACATAAACGAACGCAACCGCCGTATTATTGGTCGCCTGATTGATGTACACAATGCTGTTTCCCCTGACGTAGATCTGGGTCGGGAATGCCGTCAACGCCCACAATATGTAAAGCGTGGTTGCCCCGCCCAGCAGCAAGAACGGAAGCATGCGCCGGCGGCTCCTAGCGGTGGGCTCGAACAACAGCACGCTAAGCGGTAGCAGGAACGGCAGCAATCCCTGCGCATATAGCATGAACGCTGCGCCCATGTTGTGGGCAACAGTCGGCGAGAGTATTCCATCCAATCCCAGCCACACGAATCCCTCGATGAACTGATGAATGGCGAATAGCAAAGGCAGTGCCGCGAAAAGCAGTTCCCGCCGGTGCTTGACCTTGGTGAATGTGACCACGCCCACGGCTCCCAGCACCCCGCTGCCCACAAAGTTCGCTGTGGCTGAAAAACACATCGCTGATTTTCTCCTGGCGCGGATTACGCCCGCGCTCATGCCGGAAGATTATAGGGCCACCAGCGCACTTTTCAAATGCTACCCGGAGGGTGGCGTTGAATCTCGCTTGGCCCTGTGATACGTTCTGAGTTCCAGAATCACAATTAGATAGGCAATGGTCCCTCGACAGCCTGAACTTATCTGACCGCCCGAAAGATCATTGCTATGGGCCCTCGAACTCCCGTTCGATTCGCGTTTTGATTGCCTGCTACGGAGGACACGTGAAACCCTCTCATGTATGCCTGCTCATCTGCACCTTCGTTTTCTCCGTCACTGGAAACTGCCTGCCCCAAACCATGGTGCCGTGGCTCACTCGGTCCGCGGATAACGCAAGAAGTGGTTGGAATCCGCGCGAGACGCAACTGACGCAGGCGTCGGTTGCGTCCAAGGGAATAATCCGCGCGACCATTATTCCGGTGATCGGCGATGCCCGTGGCGTCGAAGCGCAGCCACTTATCTTGCCGAATGTGAAGACCAAGCGCGGAACCCGCGACGTGATGGTGCTTCCCTCGATGGCTGACATCGTGCGTGGAGTTGACGCCCACGATGGCTCCGGCATCTGGCAGGTCACGCTTGGGACGCCGATCACGGGATCACAAAACATCGACAGCCATCAAATCAACCAATTCTGGGGATGCCTCTCCACCGGCGTGATCGACCCAGACACGCAGCGCCTCTATCAGGTCTGTTGGGTTTCGCCGGACAAAACCGGCAACCCGCAAACCGCACGTTATTTTATGTTCGTTCTGAAAGTGGCGGATGGAAGTCAGGTAGTCCCACCGGTGCTGATCCAGGGAAAAAGTGGAACCCAGGACTTTAACGCGGCGATGCGCAAACAGCGATCCTCCTTAGTGGAGACGAACATCAACGGTGTGAAAACCGTGTTTGGATGTTCGGGGACAACCTACGAAACTGGCGCCGGTGCCTCTGGCTACTGCTTCGCCTTCGATGTCGCAAGCAACACGGTGAGCGCGATGCTGGCGTTGACCGCGGGTGAGGGCGCTGGCGTATGGATGGCGGGGCAAGGCGCCGCTGCAGACTCACAAGGCTACCTCTACGTCACCACCGGAAATGGCGACTTCGATGGCGTGAGTCAGTGGGGTGAGTCGTTTCTCAAACTGAAGTACACGCCTGCTTCGGAAGGAACTCCTGCGCTGCAGGTGATCGACCACTGGACGCCATGGACGGACTTGGCCAGAACCGGGCAGACGGCCGCGGCGGCTGCCATGAAGCTGGCCGGAGTGAGCGCTCCCTCCGAAGCCATCAAGCCAGTTGGCAGCCGCATGAACATGTCGCTGAAGGATGCAAAACTGGTGCCCATGGTCAACGATCAAGGCACGCCGGTTCTCCTCGTCTACCCGCAGATGGCCACCGGAAATTGGTCGGACGAAGATTGGGGATCGGCTGGTCCCGCCTGCATTTTCTCGATTGGAATCTGTATTGCCACCGGGAAAGACGGAATCGCTTTTCCGATCAAAACCGCGAGCCTCGGCGGAACGACCCTTACAGACCTCTCTAACCCTAAGGCAAACTGCGCAAAACTCGCAGCCCCTCCCGTCTGGCTCACCATGAGTCCCGGACCGGTTGATCCCTGTCCAGCCGATCCTCGCACCTTGAACTTCTTTCCCTGGGGCGACACGGCACATCTCCACATGACTCCGGTGCAGTTCTTCGATCCGGTGCTGCAATCGTGGACGATTTTCGCCTGGGGTGAGAATTCGCAACTGCACAAATGGTCCATCAGCTCGACGGGAAACTTGACCTATCTTGCGGAAAGTAACGAATACGCCAGCGCCGACGTGCGGGGCAATCCTCCCGGAGGAATGCCAGGTGGGTTCTGTTCCGGATCGAGCAACGGAGCGGATCCTAATTCGGCGATTCTCGTCTGTACCATTCCATACGGCGACGCAAATGCGCAGGTGGTGAACGGTCGTTTGCTCGTCTACGACGCCGTACACCTCGCGGCGGATGGATCACTGAAGGTTCTATGGGATTCGCAACGCTGGGGTGTCCAGTTTCTGTTCAATAAGTTTGATCCTCCCGTGATCGACGGAGGCCAGATCTACGTGCCCAATTACAACGGTGGCGTCGATCTCTACCGTCTGGTGCAGTAGGAGCTTCAAGGCTTGGCGTGCGTGTAGTGCAGAGGCTCCAAGCTTCCTCCCGTTTTGAAACCCGCACCCCGTTTCTGCAAACACTCCCTTTCGTGCGGACGGGTTTCCGTCTCAACTGAGCTTTCTCTAACTAGAATCGGTCTGTGATTAAGGCCCGCTTATGAGGATTCTGATTGCGGAAGACGATACGGCTCTGGCCGGGTTTGTGCGCCAGGGGCTGCAAGGGGAGCACTACGCGGTCGACGTGGTCGAGGACGGCGAACAGGCGCGTGCCATGGGAAGCGAGTTCGAC
>Ga0187871_10000192_pt1 | contig 55829 bp, 54 predicted proteins | sample June2016WEW_16_1_FD_132988 | JGI IMG/M metagenome (GOLD analysis project Ga0187871, IMG submission 132988) | Peatland microbial communities from SPRUCE experiment site at the Marcell Experimental Forest, Minnesota, USA - June2016WEW_16_10 | ecosystem: Environmental > Terrestrial > Soil >...
CCGCCAGAAATACAGGCTGCGCGACGCCCCGGAATCGGCCGCCGGTGCCGCCGGCGACCAGCCCAGGCGCTCCTGGACTCTCGTCCAGACGCGGCTCGGTACTTCGGCCGGCCGCAATTCGAGGGCGAGCAGCGCGAATCGATGCTCCCAATCGGACACCAAACGGGCGAACGCAGGGTCGGAGACGATGCGTGCTTGTGCCGCAAGCCGGGGGGCCGCATCGAGCACCCCAAGCACGTACTCTGCCGCGAGCAGATCGTCCGGCGGCGGCTCTTGGCCGCCCAGATCGTCGAGACCGTCCGCAGGAGTGCTCATTGTTCCAGACACTCGCGCAATTGCATGAGGCCGCGCCGGATCCAGCTTTTCACCGTACCGAGCGGGGAGCCGATGCGCGCAGCCAACTCTTCATAGGTCGAGCCGTCGAAGAACGCCGCGCGGATCAGCGAGCGGCGCCGCGTATCGAGCCGCTTCAGGCACTCCTCGAGCCTCTGACGTTCGGCGGACGCCTGGGCATCCAGTTGAGGCGAGGCGCTCGGATCGGCGATGTCCTCGGCCATGTCGAGCGGCTCGGATTTACGGGCCTGCGGCTGACTCCGTATACGGTCGATCGCCTTGTTGCGGGCAATCATCGCCAGCCAGGACATCGCGCCTGCCCGCTCCACGTCGTATTGCGCGGCTTTGCGCCACACCGTCGCAAACACTTCCTGCAACACATCTTCCGCTTCCGCGCGCTGCGACACGATTCTCAAACAAATGGCGAAAAGCTGCGGGGATGAATCACGGTACAGTTTCTCGAACGCCTGACGGCTGCCGAGCGCTATGTCCTTCAGCAGCTTGTCGAGGGCCGTGCGCTCACGCGGCGGCTCGTTTATGTCTGGTTCCATTGCAGATCGACATCCGGTATCACATCCCAGGGGCACAGTAACCCATATCGGCGATTCGAGGTAATTACGGCCCCGGGGCGCCCGCGGATGCAATTTTTACCAGCCGGCTGACTCTGCCCGCACCCTCAGTCCCCCCATTCGGGGTAGATGCGCAGCGCATCCACCACGTTGTGGATCACATCGGTGTGCGCATCTTCCTGCCATCCGCCCGGCTCGGCCTTGACGAAGATGTCGCGCGGCCGGCCTTCCGTGTCGACGGCGTAAAGCGCAAACGTGAGCGCGGCTTGCGCCTCGCGCTCGAGCGCCGCGGAGCCGATCGCCCGGGCGTACATCGCGAGCACGGCGCCATACGTCGACACCACGCCGCCCCACGCCTGTTTGTCCTCGTCCTGTTCGTGGCAGACGGTGACTCCGAACTCGCTGTGCGTGAACGTGCGGCGGACGAAATCGATGAGCGCGTCGCAGTCGGTGCGCCAATCGCGGTGCAAGGACTCCTTTTTCTCGAGCAGGTAGCGCGCGAGATTGAGCGGCGCCCAGGCCGTGCGGTTGCTCGGCGTGTCGTGATCCTCGAAGAACTGCGCGAACAGCGATCCATCGCTGAGCGCGCTCGGCAGCTGGTAGCCCGTGATCCAGCTCCACAGCGTCGCGCGCGATGCCGAGAACTCGCCGAATCCGCGCGCAATCAACGCATCGTACAGACGCAGCACGTACGCGGTGTTGCCGGACACCGCCCCTCGCCCCTCGCCGGTTCGAAAGTCCGCGCGAAACGGCCACGGCGAGTGGAAGGCGTCGCCCTCCCGCTGATTGGCGGCGAGCACGCGCGCGTTCTGCAGCGCCTGGTCGAGATACTTGCGCTCACCGGTGGCCTCTGCCAGCAACGCGAGCGCATACCCCGCGATGCCGCCCTTGTCCGGCTCGATCTCGAACGGCCGGTCGGCTTGCGAGCCGGCGTCCTCGGGCAGCGGGAAGCAATCCCGCTTGCCGGTGGAGCGCGTGAACGAGGGATACTTGCCGCTCTTCGGAGTCAGCGCCTCGTCCACGAGGTACTCGCCCATGCCGCGAGCGATCGACAAGGATTTGCCGTCGCGCTCGCCGCGCAGCTCCGCGTATTTGAGATAGGAAAGAATGCCCATGCCGATCTGCGTGGACGGAATGCTGTCCGTGCGGTCCGCGCTCGGCGTCCAGTCGGCATCCAGGAAGGTGACATAGGCGAAGCGCGGATAGCCGCGGTCCCACGGGCATTGACGATAGAAGGCCATTTCCAGATCCAGGGCCCGGTTCCAGGAAGTCCAGGGGGCAAGGCGCCCCTCGGCATCGAAGATCGCCGGATGCCCCGCGATGACGGTGCTATTCACGTGACGATATCCACCGTTTGGGTTTCCGGATCGAATACGATCCGCGCCTCGCCGCGCTCGAGGAGGCGTAAAACTCGCGCGAACTTCTCATCGAGCGGCAGCTCGCGTTCGCCGTAATCGGTACCCTCGCGCAGTACGAAGGACTCGATGACCGCCCGCAGAATATCCGGCTCGAGTGCGCTATACGGCACGCTCACGGGTGCCGACGATGCCGGATCGCCGGATTCATCCTCCATCGGCGACTGCGAGAGCGACATGCTCCGGGCGGCGTAGCGGGGGCGCGGCCGCGCGGCGCCACAGATTCGGATCCCCATCGACCGGAGCGAAGCCGTTGCGGCTGTAAATCGGACGGCAAGCCATGTTGCCCTCGGTAGGCAGTAATCTGCCGAATATGGTCTCATGTTTCCCGTCGAGCAGGTATGCCAGAAAGGCATCCTCGAGCCCCAAGCCGAGCGCGCGGCAGCTCATCACCATCTGATCGATGCAGTCTCGCGCCATCCAGGCGGCCGCGATCAGCCCGTACTTCGTGAACCGATCCTCCGCGATCATCACGTGCATCTCCTCGCCGCGCTCGAATCGCCGGTGGCATTGTTCCAACGTGTGGCGCTCGCCGGTGGTGTTGAATTGATTGGTCTTGTTGAGAAGCTCCAGGGCGCGGTTCATGTGCAGGCTCCCGACCGATCGTACAGGCGCGACGGTGGCGCGCAATTCGAGCGAGCTCAGGAACTCCGCGTGGGGCAGCGCCTTGCGGACCACCTCCCGCATCACCTGCGCCTGCACCATCTCGGTCCTGAGCCCGGATTCCCACGTAAGCGACCGCTGCTGCGTCTCGGCCGACCACAGCAGCGTGCGTTTCAAGTAATAGGGATGGGCCCCGAGCACGCGTATTCCGGGCAATCCCGCCTGAATCGCGGCTCGCTCCACCGCATTGTCGTCGATCATCACGGTGTTCTGCGGACGCAGGTTGAGCTCGGCCAGAATCTCGGCTAGGTTCTCCGCCTTGGTGCGGAAATTGATCCTGCGCGCGGCGAAGTCCGAGAGGCGAAGGTGGCCCTGGACGATCCTGTCCCAGTTACCGAGGATGAATTGCTCGTCGTTCTTGCTGACGATGGCGAGCAGGATGCCGCGCTTCTTCAGTATCAGCAGCGCTTCCATGAAGCCCATCGGCCAACCTTCCAGGATGCCGAGGGTCCCGTCCGCCGCCACGCCGCGCCATAGCGTGTCGTCGAGATCGACGGCCACGAGTTTGACGGTATCGCGCTTCCCGACGGTTCGGTACATGGCGAATATCTCGCGCATCAGCGCCTCGAAGAACTCGAGCCATTTCGCCGAATAATGCTTTTGCATCGGCTCCGGCGGATGAAGCCTGCCGAGATCGTGATCGTGGTCGCCGTCGCTCAAGGTGGTTCCATGCGTGAACGACCAGACGCCGTCGTCCTGGCAGTGCTGCTTGCCGACGCCCGCCGATATTTGATCGACGTCGACGAAGTAGGCGTTCTCCCGCTTCGCGATCTCGGAGGCGATGAACATGTTGAGCCGCTCGACGAAGTGCATGATGTTTCGCAGGTCGTAGCGTGCTTGAAATCGTCCGCGCTGGTGCTGCTGAGGCACCGGAAACCCCATCACGAACGTCAGCAGCTTCCTCTCGGAGTTGAGCCGCATGGCGTTCGAGAGATAGCGCGCCACGCAATCCTCGGTCTCCCGCAAGAACTCCTCGTGCGCCGCCAAGCTATCCTCGAGCCGAAAATAGGCGGTGCCCAGCACGGTTCTGAGCGGAATGTGCGCGATCTGGAAGTCGTACTGCGACGCATCCTCGGCGGAGATCTCGGGAAGTGCGTCGAAGTTGTTGAGCAGCAGGAAATCGCCTCGGTAGGCTTTATCGATGAGCGAACCCACCTGCGGCATGGGTTCGGCGAGACAGCCTCCCACCACCAGGTAGCGTGCGCCCGGATCGGGCGTGAGTTGCAGATCGATCGGCGTTCTGTAGCGCGCGCCGTTGTGCAGCGCGAACAGCGCAGACGAGACTTCCGCCGGCCCCACGTTCAGCGGTTCCCGGACTCGACGCGGGCTGCGAGCGACATGCGGATCGCGGCATCGTCGAGCTCGTGCTGGTCGCGCCGGTCGGCGGCGCGCTGCTCCTCGGCACGGAATCGCTCGACGGCGCGCCCGAGCGATTCCGCTTCGATGCGCTTCTCGCTCCATTGCAGCCGGCGACGCTCGTAGTCGGCGCGCGCGGCGTCGAGATTCTTGACGTGCTGGCGCATGGCATCGCCCAAGCGGTCGAGGAACGAGCGGTAGTTCTGGAGTTTCACCGCATCCATCGCGCCGCCGGCGACGGCCGAGTTGCGCACGTACTCGTCGCGGTAGGTTTTCAGCTGCACGAGCTGCTTTTCGAGGTCCGCCACCTTGCGCGCGGCGTCCGCCATGGGGCGGCTCAGGGCATCGGCCGAATTGGAGGCAATCTCTTGAATGGGCTCGAATCGCTTGGATTTCGTCATAACTTTCGTACTATCTGCCCGGCGCCGCCTGCGGCGCCGAGAACTGCGTCACGAGTTGCTTGAGGTCCGCGTAGCTGCGCTCGGTCGTCACCGGCTGGTACATGTCCTGCCGGAGGAATTCCTGAATCTTCGGCCATTGCTCGACCGCCAAGTCCACCCTCGGATCGGCGCCGCGCCGATAAGCGCCCACGGTGATCAAATCCCGGTTCTGCTGGTAGGTCGAGTAGACCTGCTTGAACCGCGATGCGAGGTCGAGCTGTTCGCGGGTCGCGATCTGGTGCATGGCGCGGCTGATCGACGCCTCGATGTCGATCGCCGGATACAAACCGCTTTCCGCCAGCCGCCGCGACAGCACGATGTGCCCGTCGAGGATGGCGCGTGCGGCGTCCGCGATCGGGTCGTTCTGATCGTCGCCTTCGGCGAGCACGGTGTAGAACGCGGTGATCGAGCCGACCCCGCTGTCGCTGTTGCCCGCGCGCTCGACCAATTGCGGCAGCCGCGCGAACACCGAGGGCGGATAGCCCTTGGTGGCGGGAGGCTCGCCGATGGCGAGTGCGATCTCGCGCTGCGCCTGCGCAAAGCGGGTCAGTGAGTCGAACAGCAGCAGCACTTTCTTTCCGCGATCGCGGAAATACTCGGCGATGGCGTGCGCCAGCCACGCGCCGTGCATCCGCATGAGCGGCGGAGTGTCCGCCGGCGTCGCGACCACCACGGCGCGGCGCATGCCGTCGGGACCCAGGGTATTGCTGACGAAGTCCTGCACCTCGCGGCCGCGTTCGCCGATCAGGCCCACCACGGTTACGTCCGCCTTGGTGTAGCGCGTCATCATGCCGAGCAGCACCGACTTGCCGACACCGGATCCCGCAAACAGGCCGATACGTTGTCCGCCGCCTACGGAGAGCAGCGAGTTGATCGAGCGCACGCCGACATCCAGCGGGTCGCGAATCGCGCGCCGCAGGAGAGGATTCATGGGCTCGCCGGTCAAGGACGCCTGATCGGTGCAGCGCAGTTCGCCCATGCCGTCGAGCGGGCGGCCAGCGCCGTCGAGAACGCGGCCCAAGAGCTCGTTTCCCACCGCTACCGTGCTCACGCTCCGCGTCGGGATGACCCGGGCGCCCGGCATGATGCCGCGGATGTCGCCGGTGGGCATCAGGAACAGTTTGTCGCCCGAGAAACCGACCACCTCCGCCTCGATCTGCTTTCCCTCGGCGGTGTCGACGAGACAGCGCCCGCCCACGGCGGCCTCGCAGCCCACGGCCTCCAGAGTCATGCCGACCATTCGGCTGAGCGTGCCCTCGACCACGAATTCCGACCCATTCGCCATGCGTTCGCTCACCCGCTGGAGAGTTTCCGCCCAGCGCTTGGAGGCGGACGCCCGCCCCGCACTCACCGCGCTCATGTGCCGCTCCCTCGGGAGCCCGCCCCAAGGCGCTCCGTTCCCATGAGTTCGCTCAATATCGCGCCGAGGCGGGTCTCGAGCCGTGCGTCGACACGGGACGTGGACGTGGTGATCTGGCAGCCGCCGCGCGCCATCACGGGATCTTCCACCAATTGCCAGGCCCGCTCGCTCTCCGTCGGCGCGAGGTTCTGGCGCACGACCGCGGCATCTTCGGGATGCAGGTGAACCCGTACCTCGCGTGCCGCGACCGGCAGAGCGGAGATGGCCTCGCGCACGATGCCGATGATCTGGGTGGGATCGGTTTTCAATTCGCGCCGCACGATCTGCCGGGCGAGCGTCATGGCGAGCGTCAACAGCTCGCGCTCCACCTCGGCGTCCAGCTCTTCGAACGGCTTGGCGAGATCGTAGAACATGCCCTCGAGCTTCTCGACCTGGGCGCGTACCTGCGCCCGGCCCGCCTCGCGTCCTTCGGCCAGCCCTTGCTCGAAGGCCTCTTTATGGGCCTCCGCCTGCAGGTCCGCGAGCCCGCTCACCGTCGGCATCTTGTGTCCGGCGGAGCCCTTGCTCATTTCCGGGGCGGCCCAGACTTCGGCCTTGACCGCCGGCCCCTTGGCGATGGCCGGACCCTTGGTGACGGGGTTAGACAAATTCGGCGCCGCCCTTGCCGCCGAGACTGATGGTGCCTTCCTCGGCGAGCCGCTGTGCGATCACCACGATCTCCTTCTGCGCCGCCTCGACCTCGGCGAGCTTCACGGGACCGCGCGCCTCCATGTCGTCCTTGAGAATTTCCGCTGCACGCTTCGACATGTTCTTGAGGATCTTCTCCTGCACACCGGGCTCGGCGCCGCGCAGCGCGACCGCCAAGGTATCGGAGCCGACCTCGCGCAGCAGCGCCTGGATACCACGGTCGTCCAGCTCCAACAGATTGTCGAAGATGAACAGCAAATCCTTGATCTGCTGGTGCATCTCCGTGTCGGCCTTCTCGATCTTGCCGAGTTCCTCGCCGCTCTTGTCCCGCTCCATGGCGTTCAAGATGTTGGCGACCGTGCGCGCGCCGCCGATGCGGCGCAGCGGCGCGGGCGGCGCGACGTTGGCCTGCTTCTCCACCAGTTGATCGAGCTCCGTCAACGCGGTTTGCGGCACTTCGTTCAGCGTAGCGATCCGCATCAGAACCTCGGTGCGCATCTCCTCGGTCAAGAGCGGCAAGATGGACGCGGACTGCTCCGCGTCGAGATGCGACAGCACGATAGCGGCGATCTGCGGATGCTCGCCGGATATGATATGCGCCACGGCCTTCGCGTCCATCCACTTCAATGCCTCGATGCCCTGGCCGGTCTGGCCGGTGGAAACGCGATCGAGCAGCAATTCGGTCTTTTGTTTGCCGACCGCCTGGGTGAGCACCCGGCGCACGTAGTCTTGAGAGGCGGACGCCAGGTTGGCTTTCCCGTCCACCACACCGATGAAGTTATCGAGCACGGAGGTCATCTGCTCGCGCGATACTTCCTTGAGCTCGGCCATCGCGACGCCGAGCCTTTGGACTTCGCGCGCGTCGAGCTGCTTCAGGAGATTGGCCGCGTCCTGCTCGCCCAAGCTCATGAGCAAGATCGCGGCGCGTTCGGTTCCCGCGAGATCACCCGGCTTGTTAGCCATCGGCGGCAACCCAATCCTTCACCACTTGTGCGGCTCGCTTGGGATCCTGCCCGACCAAGGTTCGAGCAGCTGCGATCTGCTGCTCGAAACTCGGCGACAGCTTGATCGGATTGGGAGCGCCCTTGCCCGACAGACTCACGCGATCCGCGGCAACGTCGTCGCCGGCGGAACTCGATCCGGATGCCCTCGAACTTTTGGTGAGAGACTTCATCAAGGGCCTCAGTATCAAGAAGGCCACCAAGAGCACGAGACCCGCGCCCACCAGTTGCTTGGCGATCTGGCCGACCATGGGGTTTTGCCACAGCGGTGGACCGTCGACCGGGCCGATGGGGGCGTTGCTCTTGAACGCCTGATTCATGACGTCGATCTTGTCGCCGCGATCGTCCTTCAGGCCGATGGACTCGCGCACGAGCTGCGTGAAGCGCTTGATGTCCGCATCGCTCATCGGCGTGGTGGTGACCTTGCCGTCCTCGCCCGTCTTCTGCCAATCGTCGATCACGACCCCGACGCTCAGGCGCTTCAATGTGCCGACCGGCTCCTTGATGTAGGCCAGCGTCCGGTCCACTTCGTAGTTGCGCGTGCTGCGCTGGGAGCTGGAGGAAGGCCCGGTGCTCGCCGCGGTCGCCTGGCCGGGCGGCGCCGCCTGCGCGGGCGAGCCGGGTGTCGGGGTCGCACCCGCGATCACCGGCGCCCCCGATGTGCCCGGCGGCTGATTGCTGAGCGCACCGGGGATGCCCTCGACGCCGTCCCCGCCCCTGCGAGTGTCGTTGACGGTCTGCTCACTGCGCACCGCGGTCTTCTGCGGATCGTAGTTCTCGCGCGTCTCTTCCTGGACCGTGAAATCGACGTCGGCCGTGACCGTCGCGCGCACGCGCCCCGGCCCGACCAGCGGCTCCAGCAATTCGACGATGCGGCGCTGATAGCTCTGCTCGAGCTTATGGGTGTATTCGAGCTGACGGTTGCTGATCGCGGACTCGGAATTATCGTCCGGCGAGCTCAAAAGCGTCCCCGCCTGATCCACCACCGTCACGTCGCTCGCGGCGAGATCGGGTACGCTCGATGCCACCAGGTGCACGATGGCGCCCACTTGGCCCTGATCGAGCACGCGACCCGGATAGAGCTGGAGCATGACCGATGCCGTGGCCCTGTGCGAATCGGCCAGGAAGACTGACGGTTTCGGCAGCGCGAGATGCACGCGCGCGCTCTGCACTCCCTGAACCTTGATGATGGTGCGCGCGAGCTCGGTCTCGAGCACGGACTGATAGCGCGCCGTTTCCATCATCGAGCTTTCGCCCAGCGGCGAGTCCTTCTGGATCATCTCGATGCCCATCGCATCGCTTTGCGGCAAACCCTGGCTCGCGAGCCGGATGCGCGCTTCCTGAACCTTGGGTTCGGGAACGGACACCGCGCCCGAGGGACTCAGCTTGTATTCGATGCCCGCAGCCGTCAGGGCATCCATGACCTGCCCGCTTTCGCGCTCGGACAGCTGGCCGTAGAGCACGGTGTAGTTCTGCCCCTGGGACCAGAGCACGAGCCAGATCGCCGCGGCGACGGCCGCGGCGACGCCGCCCAGCAATCCGACTTGCTTGAGCACGGGCGCTGCTTCGGCGAGGCCGCGCGGCGCGGCGGGTACGATATCAGCCATGGATCATTCCTCGCGGTCGGTTACACCGACATGTTCATCACTTGGGTATAGGCGTCCAGGAGCTTGTTGCGCACCTGGGTCATGGCGCGAAATGCGAGATCCGCTTTCTGCACCTCGAGCATGACCCTGGTGAGATCGACACTCTTGTCTCCGGCTTCGTAGGCGCTCGAGAGCTGGGTCGCCTGGTTCTGCATGGAGGCGATGTGGTCGACGGAGTTCTTCAACAGCGCCGCGAAATCCGTCGGCTGCGCCGTTGACTGTGAGGTCGGCGGCGTGATGTCGGTGGGGGCGCCCGTGGCGCGCGCCTGCAGTGCGCGCATCTCCGCCAGTACTTGCTGAATCTGCATGCTGCTCACGGCGCCACCGCCGCGAAGTCCTGGTCGTGCAGGCGCGGCACGCTGACACCGGCCGCCTTGAGCTGCTGCAGCTTGTGACGCAGCGTCCGCGGACTGATGCCGAGGCGCTCCGCGGCGAGTTTGCGGCTGCCGCCCGTGACCCGAAGCGTCGCCAGGATGAGCTCGCGTTCGCGCTGTTTGAGGCCTCGATCGAGACCCGCTGCCGGCTCGGAAGCGGGCACGCTGGTCGCCCCGGTCGCGCTTGTCGCCCCGGTCGCGCCTGCGCCCGCGCTGGCGCTCGGCATCGGCGCCGAGGCGTCCACCGCTGCCGGCCCACCGCTGCCTTGCAAGTCGAGGTCACCGGCGTCGATGTGCCCGCCGGACGCCAACCACGCCGCGCGCTGCACGATGTTGGTCAACTCGCGCGCGTTGCCCGGCCAGCCGTATTGCACCAACTTGTGCTCCGCGGCCGGCGTGAGCGCAAGCGCGGCTTGGGTGCCGCGGGCGCATGCCTGGATGGCGCGGCGGGCGAGCGGCAGAATGTCGCCGCGGCGCTCGCGAAGCGCCGGCAGGCGCAGCGACATGACGTTGAGGCGATAGAACAGGTCGGCGCGGAAGCGGCCCGCGCGCACTTCCTCCGGCAGATCGCGGTTGGAGGTCGCGATCAGCCGCACATCCAGGCTGATGGTGCGAGTACCCCCCAGGCGCTCCACTTCGCGCTCCTGCAGGACCCGGAGGATCTTCGCCTGCAGACCCAGGTCCATTTCGGAGATCTCGTCGAGAAGGAGCGTTCCGCCCTGCGCCTGCTCGAATTTTCCCGGGTGCGCGCCGAGCGCTCCGGTAAAGGCGCCCTTCTCGTAGCCGAAGAGCGTCGCCTCGAGCATGTTCTCCGGTATGGCCGCGCAATTGATGGCGACGAAAGGCTTGTCCGAGCGGCCCGAGTGATCACGGATGAAGCGCGCGTACACTTCCTTCCCCGTCCCGCTCTCCCCGGTGATGAGCACGGTCGCGTCGTTCTCCGCGATCTTGCGGGCCAACGATACCGCCCGCTTTGACTCCGGGTCCGCAGCGACCAACTCGCTCGGCGTCACGCGAGCGGCAAGCTGACGCCTCGCCATGTCGATCAGCGCCTGGGCCTCGAAAGGCTTCACGATGTAATCCGTGGCGCCTTCACGCATGGCCGATACGGCCTGCGCGATGGTGCCGTAGGCCGTCATGAGCACCACCGGCAGATCCGCCCGCAGCCGCTTGATCGAGGAAAGCAGCTCGTATCCGCTCGGGCCGGGCATTTGCACGTCGGAGATCACCAGCGCGATGTCCTCCGACTCGAGCAGCCGAAGTGCCTGGCCGGCATCGCTCGCGGCGACCGCCGCAAGGCCCGCGGCGCCCAGCGTGTCGATCAGCGCCTCGCGCAGGTCGGCATCGTCTTCGACGATCAGGACCGATTCTTTGGAGGTGTTCATGCGGTTTCCTCTACGGGTAAATCGATGATGAATGTCGCGCCGCCGCCGTCGCCCGGATCGGCGAGGCGGATGCTCCCGGCGTGAGCCTCCACGACGCTCTTGACGATGGACAGGCCGATGCCGTTGCCGCGCTTGCGGGTGGTGAAAAATGGCTCGAATATCCGCTCCCGGATGGACGCAGGTACGCCCGGACCGTCGTCGCTCACGATGATCTGGGCGCGGCCGCCGGCGGCGCGTCGCGCGAGCAATTCCAGATCGAGTTGCGCGCCCGCGGATTGCAGCGCGTTGGTGGCGAGGTTCAGCACCGCCGAGACCAGGGACGGCGCGTTGGCTCGCACCATCAATCCCGGGGCCTCGGTGCGGATGGTCAGGCGCACGCCTTGGCGCAGCGCCGGGCGCAGCCATTGCGCCACTTGCTCCAAGAGGGCGCTGACGCTGACGAGTTCGCGAGCGGCGCCACCGTGCGCGAACGCGAGCATGTCATTGACCAGCTTGTCGAGCTGCTTGAGGCTGCCGACGGTCTTCTCCGAGCAGCGCGTCAGATCCTCGGCGCTGCGCCCGGGAATGGACATTTGCGAGGCGTACAGGAGCGCGGCCGCCAAGGGAGTGCGGATCTGGTGCGCGAGTCCCGCCGCCAGCTCGCCCATGGTGACCAGGCGTTGCTGCCGGGCCAGGAAGACGTTCATGAGATGCGATTCGGTCACGTCCGTGAGCAGCACCACCTCTCCTCCATGACGCAGATCGCGGCGCGAGACATTGACGAATCGCCCAGTGCGAAGCTCCGTGTGCTCGCCGATGGCGCCTGAGTTGACCGCCGCGCGCGCGAGCACCGCCATGAAGGTCTGATGGACCAACGGCTCCCCGAGAAGCGCGACGGCTGCGGGGTTCGCTTCCTGAATCTCGCCGCGCGCGTTGAGCACCAGCACACCGCCCGGCAAGCCTTCGATCAGCGCCGATAAGCGCCCCGCGAGATGCTCATTGCCCGCATGCGCCTCGCCCAGCTCCAGGCGCAGCTGCGCCACCTGAGCGCGCAGCGCATCGAAGGCGCCGGAGAGCTGCTCCGAGACGGAGCCGAAAGCACGGAAGGCCGCAGTGAGCTCACTGCGCTGAGTGTCGACGGGATCCAGAAGATTCGCTGCCATACGAAGGAAGAAAGCAACTTCCGTGCCTCGGCCGTTTTTGTCCGGTTGATCAACCGGTTACGGCGAGAGCTCCCGCAGCTCGGGAGCGAACGTCAATTAATTGTCAGGCGCTCAGACGGTATTTGCGCAGCTTCTCGACCAACGTCGTGCGGCGGATCTTCAGCAGCCGCGCGGCCTCGGCAACGGTGCCGTCGGCTTCCTCGAGCGCCTTGCGAATGAGGCCGATCTCGATGGCGGACAAATGATCCTTCAAATCGATGCCCCCGCTCTTCAACAAGCTGTCGTCGGCATCAGCGTCCTCGAGGAGATCGGACTCATCCGGCGCCTCATCATCGTCGGCCGGCGCCGCGTCCACGATGACGGCCGGCACTGCCACGGGGGCGGGCACGAGGCGCAGACCGCCGCCCGGCCACGCGCCGGCACCGCTGGCGCGATAGCGCTCGGGCAAATCGTCCGCGGTCACCGTTTGGTCTGGGAAGAGAATGGCGAGGCGCTCCAGCAGATTCGCGAGCTCACGCACGTTGCCGGGCCAGCGATTGGCTGCGAGGCAGCACATCGCCCCCTTGTCGAGGCGGATGTGGCGGCCGGCATTCTGGCTCTGGCGGCGGACCAGATGCTCGATCAGTACAGGCAGATCGTCGAGCCGCTCGCGAAGCGGCGGCATCTGCACCGGAAATACGTTCAGCCGGTAGAACAGATCCTCTCGAAAGCGCCCGGCGAGGATGGCGGCATCGAGATCCCGGTGGGTCGCGGCGATGATCCGCACGTTGCAATGGATCGTGCGGTTGCTGCCAACCCGCTCGAAGGTTCGCTCCTGCAGGACCCGCAGCAACTTCACCTGCATCTGCAGCGACATGTCGCCAATCTCGTCCAAAAATAGCGTCCCGCCCTCGGCAAACTCGAATCGACCGAGGCGTGTGGTCAATGCGCCCGTGAAGGCGCCTTTCTCGTGCCCGAACAGCTCGCTTTCGAGGAGATCCGCCGGAATCGCACCGCAGTTGACCGGCACAAAGGGGTGTCCGGCGCGGCCGGACAGCTCGTGAACATGGCGCGCGACCATTTCCTTGCCGGTCCCGGACTCGCCCAGAATCAGCACATTGGTGTCGAATGGCGCGACTTGCTCGACCAATCGGTGGACGGCCCGCATGGGAGCAGAGGTGCCGCTCGGACGAAAGCGGTGGGCTCCCGGCTGGGTAGGATGCCCATTGCGTACGTTCTGCGCTTGGTTCAGCACCGCGGACAGGCGCCGCTGCTTCACCGGAAGCTCGAGATGCAGCCAGGCAATGTCGCCGCTCGACTCGGCAATCTTCGGCAGCCCGTTGCTCGACAGGAAGATCACCGGCAGAGGCTGCGCCATCGCACGCAGGCGGGCGACGAGTTCGGGCCCTTCGGCGGCGATGGTCTCGGCACCGACGATGAGCGCCAGCCAGTCGTGGGCACCCTCGGTTTTGCGCCCCAACTCGGCCAAGTCGTGAAACCGCACCGGCTCCAAGTCGAGAAAACGCAGCAGTGCCTCCAGAGCTCGCGCTTGCGAGTCCGAGGGTTCCATCACAATAACTTTGGCGTCAACCACTAATGGGACTCCTTCCCTTTATAAAAAGTGTGACAGACTCCACAAATCTTCCGTCCAGCGTGAAACATGTCACCTAACTTGTTGAGATTGTTCATTCAATCCCGAGTCGGGGCACATACTAACTGATGGACTTAAGCCAAAAGGAGTTGGCAAACACCCGTAACGCACGTAAGGGTAACTCTCAATTTGGTCATGAGAGATTCAGGTATCGCTGACTAGGGATTTCTCTAATGCGCGTTAGGCGATGAGGCGCGCGCGCCTGCGACGAGGCGTCGGTGATGACGGAAGATGAGCTTTTCGAGAAGGTCCACCACGCCCTCGCTCAGATCACGAAACCGCAGTTGCACGACTCGCGCGCCGCCGTCGTTGCGCTCTCCCACCACGGTGCAGGGAATCTTGAGTGGCTGCGGAAGCGCGGGATTGATGTAGATATGCACGATGCCGGCCTCGCCGACTTGGGTCACCGGCGCGCCGAACCACTCCAGCCCCGGCGCGCCGAGACGTATCTTTTGCGCGGGCGGCAGCGCTGCGCTGCGCATCGCAATCTCGGCAGTGAGCCGCAGCAGGATATTCAGCTTGTATTCCAATCGCTGCAGCTCATGCTGCAGGGCCGGCGACTCCTCCTTGAGCGCCTCGGAGATCCGCACCTCGTCCAAAGAAGACTCGGCGCCCAAAAGCTGTTGGTTGTCCGCATTCAGCCGCGCAAGCACCAGCCCTTCCGGGATCTTCCCCGGCAGCCAGGAAAGCGGCAGCAGTTCCTCGTAAATCAAGCCATCGCCGAGGAACGAGGCCACGGGAAGACCGCTCAGGGCCGATGATTGCCGTAGGCGCGAAGGGCGCGCCGCCCCGCTGCCAACATGTCCATGTCGCGGCACTTGGATCGGAAGCGATGCTCCATTCGCCCGAGCGATCGGGCATTCAAATCGGCAATCTCACGAAGCACCGCTCGGTCCTCATCGTTCAAGGGGGTAAGGGCATGGCGGGCTGACTTTATCAGCCGAAGCCGCTCAGCGTCGAGACTGATGACGCGCTCGACCTCGCCTGACTCCGCGACCTCGAGCAACTCCAACGACAATTCGAGGGCGCGCTGCAGCGCGGCCGCCGCCTCGGGTGGGTGGCTCATCGCTGGTCCGTCACGATCTGGTCCCAGCCGCTCTTCACCTTGCGGACCAACTCGCTGATCTCGCCGACGATGCTCGCATCGTTGCTCGCGTTGGCGAGGAGCAGGCGGGCCAACATATAGACATACAGCGAGCGCAGATTCGCGGCCACCTCGCCCCCCCGCTCCATGTCCAGGGTGGCATTGAGCTGATTGATCAGCCGCACCGCCTTGCCCATGGCCTTGCCCTTGGTGATCACGTCCGGGAGAGGCAGATTGTCCTTGATGCGCTTCATGCAGCCCTGCGCGGTCGCAAGCTCGGATACGATCTGCTCGTACATGATCTGCACCAATCGCGTGGGACTCGCGTCGGTGACGAGGCCTTGGTTACGCATGGTGGCATACCGTGCCGCGCCTCGATGAGACTGCATCATCGTCGTTGCCTCAGGTACCGAGCGTACCGCTGCCTAAGCTGGAGGTCGAGGAGCTCGAACTCGAGCTCGAACTCGGATTGAATTCCGCCGTGAGATACGTTTGGGTCTCCTTCAGCGAGGCGACCGCGGTGTCCATGGCGTTGTATTCCGTGGTGAGCGTCGCCGAATAGGTCGCCAACTCCGCTTGCAAGGCCGTCTGCTGCTGCGAGACGTTGCTCAGGCTGGTCTGCAAGCCCTGATTGATGGATGACAGCAACCCGGCCGGTCCGGTGTACTGATTGATCAGGTTATTGAGCTGGGTCGCAATGCCGTTGGTGCCGCCCAGCAGATTGCCGACGGCGGTCAGATTGGCGGTCAACGCGTTGTTCAGGGTCGTCGTGTCGGTGTCCAGCTGACCCGTATTGGCATCGGCGGTGATTCCGATGTCTGCCAAAGAGGCGATCCCGCCGGTGTTGCTGCCAAGGTCCACCGTGTCCAGAATGGTCTCGAGCTGGTTCTGAAACGACTGGAGAGTGGCATTGCCATTGAGCGGGCCGGCCGTCTGGGTGGATGCGTCGTAGCCGGTCAGCGTTTGGATCGCGCTGATCACCCCGTTCACAGCCGTCGCGAAGGTGCCGATCGAGGTCGCCGCCGTCGAAGGATCCGCGCTGACGGAAAGCGTCGTCGGCGTATTGGCGGCCGATGTTCCGAGCAAATCGATCGTCACGCCGGTAATCGCGCCGCTCACCACGTTGTTGGCGCTGGTCGCTGCAAAGCCGTTCAGGGTGAAGTTGGCGTCCTGCGCCGCCTGGGTCTGGGTGAGATTGGTGATGTTGTTCGTGGGGTCGTACACCAGGGACGACAGACCCCCATCGCCGCCGGTTTGCGTGACCGTGATCGCGTTCGCGGCGCCGGTGGAGGTGCCGGAAATCACCAGCCGCGCGCCGCCGGTGGTGCTGATGACGCTCGCCGTGACGCCCGGATTGTTCGAGGCGGAATTGATGGCCGAGGCGATGCCCGAGAGGGTGTTGTCGCTCGAGTCGATGGTGATCGAGGTCGAGGCGCCGCCGACCGCCAGCGTCAACGTCCCGGTGCCGACCGTAGCGCTCGCGCTCGCGAACGCCTGCGAGGTGAGGGAGGCGGACGTCGCGAGGTTCTGGACCTCCAGAGAGTATTGACCCGGCACCGCATCGGAACTGGTGGTCGCCGAGGCAATGGACGTATCGGCGACCGTCGCACTGTATCCCGCGAGCTGGGACGGGTCTTCCAGGGTCGAGAGCGTGGCTTGCAGCGTGCTCAAGGAGCTCGAGAAGGTACCGAACGCCGACACCTGCGCATTCAAGGTCGTCTGTTGCGTCGACAGCTCGTTGGTCTGCGCCGCACCAAAGCTCGTGGTCAGGGCCGAGACGATGGCGCTGATATTGAGCCCGGAGCCGATGCCGGTGGAGGTGATCAGTGAATTGGCGGAGGCCGCGCTGGAGGTGCTCGAGCTTCCGGTGGAGGATACGGCTGAACTCATGGTTGCTGGCCTCTGGTGCGCATGCTGGTTTTATCGGCAGTCATCCCGAGGACTTAAGCAAGACGCGTACCAGTTCAGGCGTGCTCGTCTATCAAGGCGCTGGAGGTCCCCAGGCTCTTGGCCAGGGCCGGGAAGGCGATCGCGGGGTACTCCCCGATCACCGCACCGGTGGCCGGATTGACCTCTTGAATCAGCAAGGAATTGGAATTCGGAGCCACCCGGAACTGGTCGGGCTTGCCCGAATCGTTGAGATATTTGTTGAGAAAGGTAACTTGCGCCTGAACATCGGCGGTGCGGGAGGTTCCGCTCGATTTCGACGCGGCAGTTGCCGCTCCGGCCGCAGCATTGCCGGTGGGCGGCACCGAATTGCCGCTGGGCTGCGAAATTGTAACCTTGGTAGGCGCCTGACTTCCGTGCACGAGGCTTGTAGCCGGTATCAGTACCGGATTTGCGTCGCTCGCCATAATGGTACCTGCTTCAAGTCACGCGGATCGAGACCCCACTCCTGAACATGCTTCGTCTGTAGACCACGGCCCGGTCGCGTGAGCGGCCGGGCCGTGGGTTTCCTACTCGATTATCTAGCTATCGGCCGTTACGACAGAAGCTTGAGGATCAGCTGCGGCTCCTGGTTGGCCTGCGCCAACACCGAGATGCCCGCCTGTTCCAACACCTGCGCCTGGGTCAAATTCGCCGTTTCCTGCGCGAAGTTGGCATCCTCGATGGTGCTGCGCGACTGGGTCAGGTTCTGACTGGTCGACTGCAGGTTGCTCACCGCCGCCGTGAAGCGGTTCTGGATGGCGCCCAGCTGGCTCTGGAAGGCACTGACCGTGGCAAGCGCCGCATCGACCGAGGAGATCGTGCTGTTGGCGTCAGCCACCGTGAGCACGTCCTGGTTGGCGAGGGTCGCCGTCGCACCCGTGGCAGTCGTGCTGAGCGGAGTCGCCTGGCCGCTGGTGAATCCGAGAGCCACCGAGCCGCCCCCCGTGCCCACGTCGGTGACGGTCACCGGCGCTGAGTCGGTCAGCGTCACTTGGCCGTAGGTGGTGGTGCCCACCCCGGTGGCGGCCACCGCCGCAGTTGCCCCGGTGCCCGCACCCGCGACCGCACCGGTGCCGCCGCCGGCTACACCCAAGGCGACGGTCTGCACGGCATTGATGTTGCTGCCGTCCGTGTTGCTCAGGGTCAGCTCGCCGGCGGTGTTGACCGAGGCGGTGACGCCCGTCGTGCCGGTGTACAGGTTGACCTGCTGCGCGACCTGGGCACCCGTCAAGGTGCTGCCCACCGCCACGTTGCCGGCACCGCCGAAGATCACCGTGCCATTGATGGTCAGATCGTAGGTCGAGGCCGTGGCACCCGTGTTGCCGGCGCCGGTGCCGTTGGTTCCACCGGAGATCGAGCTGAACGCTGCCGTATCGGTCACGCTGGTGGCCGCGCTCGCGGTCAAGCCCTGCAGGCCCGCACCGTTGATCGCGCCCGCCTTCGCGTAGGCAGAGGAGGCGTTCTGATAGGTAGTCGAGCCGACGAAATTCGCGGTCGGCCCAACCGTCACGGACGAGGTGCCGTCGCTCAAGGTCACGGTCGACGTGCTGGTCAGCGCGGCATTGGTGACGGCGCCGCCGGTGGCGGTCGAGTACTGGCCGATCTGGTCGGCCGCCACGCCCTGCTGCAGGCTGACCGCGATGGTGTCGCCGACGTTCGCGCCGACTTGGTACACCGTGGTGCCGCTCGAGCCGTTCAGCACGTTCAAGCCGTTGAAGGTGGTCTGCTGCGCGATCTGCGTGATTTCCGCGATCTGCTGCTGCACCTGGCTGTTGAGCGCTTGGCGGTCCGAGGCGCTGTTCGAGCCGTTGGCGGCTTCGACCGCGAGGGTTCGGATGCTCTGCAGGTTGTTGTTGATGGTGGTCAGCGCCCCGGCAGTCGTCTGCGCTTCGGACACGGCATCGTTGGCGTTGTTGATCGCCTGGTTGGTGCCGTTGATCTGAGTCGTGAACTGGTTGCTGATGGCGAGACCCGCGGCGTCGTCGGCGGCGCTGTTGATGCGCAGACCCGAGGAAAGACGCGTCAGGGACTGTGATAGCAGCGATTGCGAACTGTTCAGGTTGTTCTGCGCAGTAATCGAATCGATGTTGGTATTTAGAGTTAAAGCCATTTGATGCTCCGTTTAAGTCGACCGGCCCGTCTAGGCCCCAAGTTACTCTTGTGTTCACTTCACCCGCCGAGCGGGCGGACCGGTGACCACATTCAAGAAGGTTTATCGGACGGGGTCAGCTAATCTTGAGGGCGGCCCTGAGGGGCTTTCAGGTTTTTCGTAGCACTCGGTCACGATTTTCGGATTGCCCATTTGACAGTGCGATTTGGCCGTCTGGGGGGCGGTTTGGAGTAGAATGCCCGCCCTTTCCTCCACCCCATGCCGCATTCCTTGAAAACCGCCGTCCGCCGCAATACGCCCGCCCGCCGCCGTACGCCCAAGGTGGGCTTCGTCAGCCTGGGATGCCCCAAGGCACTGGTCGATTCGGAACGCATCCTCACGCGATTGCGGGCCGAGGGCTACGAAGTGGCGCCCAATTACCGCGCTGCGGACCTCGTGGTGGTGAATACCTGCGGCTTCATCGATGCCGCGGTGGACGAATCGCTCGATGCCATCGGCGAGGCGCTCGCCGAGAACGGCAAAGTGATCGTGACCGGGTGCCTCGGCGCACAGCCCCGGAAGATTCTCGAGCGGCATCCGCAGGTGCTGAAGATCACCGGACCGCAGCGCTATGAAGAGGTGATCGCTTCGGTCCATGAGCATCTGCCGCCGAAGCACGAGCCGTTCCTCGATCTCATTCCGGCGCAGGGGGTGAAGCTCACGCCGCGCCATTACGCGTATCTGAAGATCTCCGAGGGCTGCAACCACCATTGCAGCTTCTGCATCATTCCCTCGATGCGCGGCCGTCTGGCCAGCCGCCCCGTCGGCGAGGTCCTGCGGGAAGCCGAGCAGCTGGTGCGTGCCGGCGTGAAGGAAATTCTGGTCATCTCCCAGGACACGAGCGCGTACGGCGCGGATCTCAAGTACGCCGAGGACACCTGGAGAGGAAAACCGCGGCGTGCCCGCTTTTATGATTTGGCCGCGGCCCTGGGCGAGCTCGGAGTATGGATCCGGCTGCACTACGTTTATCCGTACCCGCACGTCGACGATGTCGTCGAGCTGATGGCCGATGGACGCGTGCTGCCTTATCTCGACATCCCCTTCCAGCACGCGAGCTCGCGCATTTTGAAGCTGATGCGGCGTCCCGCCGCGGCGGAGAACACGCTCGAGCGCATCTCCGCATGGCGCAAAGCCGTTCCGGACATCACGCTGCGCAGCACCTTCATCGTCGGGTTTCCCGGGGAGACCGAGGCCGACTTCGAGGAGCTGCTCGGCTGGCTTCGCGCCGCGCAACTCGATCGCGTCGGATGCTTCGAGTACTCGCCGGTGGAAGGCGCGGCGGCCAACGCGCTCCCCGAAGCCGCGGTGCCCGACGAAGTCAAAGCGGAGCGTCGTGCGCGGTTCATGGAACTCGCGGCCGAGATCAGCGCGGAACGGCTGGCCGGGAAGGTCGGCCGCACCCTCAAGGTGCTGATCGACCGCGTGGAAGAAGGGGTGACGATTGCGCGCTCCGCCAGCGACGCGCCGGAGATCGACGGCCTCGTACGCATACGTTCCAACCGCCCCCTGAAGGTCGGCGAGTTCGCCCAAGTCGAAATCGTCGCAGCCGACGCCTATGATCTCGAGGCGCGTCCGATCGAGTAGTTGTGTAAGCTTTCGATATATCCAAATCCCAGCGGAGATCGACGGTGCAAATAGCGGCAGACGCGGTGGTCTTGATCCACTACACCCTCAAGGACGACGACGGCAAGGTGCTCGACAGTTCCGACGGCGGTGAGCCCCTCGCCTACATTCAAGGTCACGGCAATCTCGTGCCGGGGCTGGAGAAGGCCTTGGAAGGGAAAAAGGATGGCGACGCCGTGGCGGTGACGCTGACCCCGGACGAAGGTTACGGCAAGCGCGACGAGGCGTTGGTGCAGCGCGTCCCTAAAAGATCCCTGCAAGGCTCGGGCGAGATCCGCAAGGGAATGCAATTTCGCGCGCAGACCGACGAAGGCCTGCGGGTATTCACGGTCACGGCCGTGGTGGGCGACATGGTGGCGCTCGACGGCAATCATCCGCTCGCAGACCAAACGCTGCATTTCGACGTCGAGATCGTGAGCGTCCGCGCGGCGACGGCCGAAGAGTTGGAGCATGGGCACGTGCACGGCGTCGGTGGACATCATCACTAGGGAAGTCCAAACGCTAAGGCGGCCTTAGCACGCTAAGGCGGGCTTAGCCGAACTTGGTCTTCATGCGCTCCGCGAGCTTCGCCAGGAGTATCGCCACGCGTTCGTGCGTTCCGGCTCCGATTTCATCGTCCCCATCGGTCGCCCGCACCGAAAACTCGATGCGCCGCCCATCGACGCCGGTGACCTTTGCTTCGCCGGTGACGTATCGACCGGCTGGCGTCGCCGCCAGATGACGCACGTCGACCCGAGTGCCGAGCGCACTTTCACCGGATTCGAGATAGGGCTTGATCGCGTTGAGCGCCGCATTCTCCATGACCATGATCATGACCGGCGTCGCCAGAACCGGAGGCAATGTCGAGTCCTTGAAGCGGCTGGCGAGATGCTCCTGCATGACGAGCAGTCTGAACGAGCCTGTGGCCCCCAGCGGTATCGATCGCATTGCCGTTTCCTTTGATTCGAATGGCGGCGATGAGCTTAAAGCGTACGGAGCGTTCGCGGCAAGCCGCCGCCCACCCGGTTGACGGCGTAGACATCCGGCATTACAGTTCACCATATGGTGAACAATAGAGAACGGGAGCTCGATCGAATCTTTGCGGCGCTGGTGGATGGAACCCGCCGGGCTATCTTGGCGCGGCTCGAGCGCGAAGACGGCTGTTCGGTGAGCGAACTCGCGAAGCCCTTCGCGATCAAGCTGCCCGCCGTGATGAAGCATCTCGACGTGCTATCCGATGCCGGTCTCGTCTCGCGGTCGAAGGAGGGGCGCATTGTCACGGTGCGGCTCAGGCCTGAGCCGATGAGGGAGGCCGCGGACTGGCTTCGGCGTTACGAGCGCTTCTGGTCGGGGAGCCTCGATCGTCTCGCCGTCTATGCAGAGGGCAAGGAAGCCGAGGCAAGGAAGAAGCGGCGATGACCAGTCTTACCCTGGTCCGCCGCATTCGCGCGCGACCCGGCATCGTCTTCCAGGCGATGACCAGCCCCGAGGGCATCGCTCACTGGTGGGGGCCGGATGCCGGCCCGGTGCTTCTTGCCGAGACCGATGTACGCGTCGGCGGTCGATTTCGGGTGCGCTTCCGCAAGCTCGACGGCACCGAGCATGAGAGCACCGGCGAATATCTCGAGATCGTCGAGTCCAAACGCCTGGTCATGAGCTGGCAATGGACCGCCGGCGGCGCGGCGGAAGAAGCGGGTGAGGTGTCGCGCATCGAGATTGACCTCAAAGCCACCGACAGCGGGACTGAGATCACCTTCACTCATGCGCGCCTGCGCAATGCAGCATCGAAAGCCAGCCACGGACGGGGCTGGGCCGGTGCACTCGACAAGCTCGTGCGCCACTTCTCTTCCAACAAGGAGGTTGAAACATGATCACTATCTCGGCATTCAAATGGGTTCCGGAGTTCGCCCGCGGCCAGGTGCGCGACTTGCGCGCCCGCTGGGCGCTGGAGGAAGCGGGACTGTCCTACCGCACCCGCCTCCTCGAACAGGGAGATCAGGACAAGCCGGAGTACCGTGCTCTGCAGCCCTTCGGGCAGGTGCCGCTTCTCGAGGAAGATGGACTCGTGCTGTTCGAGTCCGGGGCCATCGTGCTACACATAGGCGAGCGCAGCGAGGCGCTCCTGCCGAGAGACGCACTCGCCCGCGCACATACGATCCAGTGGCTGATAGCAGCGCTCAACTCGATCGAGCCCTTCGTGATGAACGTCGCGTTGATCGACGCCTTTTACGCGCAGGAAGAGTGGGCGAAGTTGCGGCGCCCGGGTGCCGTGGAGTTCGTGCAGAAGCGCCTGTCGGCCCTTTCCACGTCGCTGGGCGACAAGCCGTTCCTCGAGGGCGACCGCTTTACGGCCGGCGACCTGATGATGACGAGCGTTCTGCGCATCCTCGGGCACAGCGACATCGTTTCCAGGGACCGGCGCCTGGCAGCGTACGTCCATCGCTGCACCGGGCGGCCTGCTTTCAAGCGCGCGCTCGATGCGCAAATGGGAGACTTCAAGAAAGCCGCATGAGCGGCCGGCCGTTCCGCGGCAACTGCATCAGCTCAGGACAGGTATTTGAAGAGAGACAATCCTTCGGTCAGGGTATAGGCCTGCATCGCCGCGCTCAGCGTCGTGTTCTGCGAGTCGAGGCTGGTGATCGCCTGGGGATAGTTCAGGCTCTGCAGGGTGGAGATGGATTGCTGCAGCTGAGTCTGCTGCGCAGTCGCGGCCGACTGCTGGGTCGTGATGGTGTTCAAGCGCGCGCCGACGCTCGATTGGACCGTCTGGATCTGATCGAGCGCCTGATCGATATTGTCGACGGCACCGGCGATCGAGTTGTTGAGCGGAGTGGTGCCGGAACTCGTCGACGGCGGCTGCTGCAGCGCGTTGATGAGATTCTGCACCGTGGTGAACATGCTCTGATCGGTGCTCGGCGCCACGGCGAAGGTGTCGCCCGCCGCCGGCGTCCCCGACAAGGTGACCTGAAGTCCGTCGAACGAGATCGCCTGGCCGCTGGTATAGGTGCCGGTGGTGACCGCCACATTGGCCGAGTTCAGTACTTGGTAGGCGCCGGGTGCGGTGAACTGGATCGTATAGCTTCCGCCGCCGTACGCGGCCGGATCGGTCACCGAGGTCGCGCCGATGATGCCGCTGCCGGTGTTGGCCGCGCCCGCGGTGACGTTGAAGGTACCGTTGCCCGTCTTGATCTGATTGAACACCAGATCACCGTTATCGCCGACCACCACTGTCTGTGCCGCCGCAAGCTGAACCTGGCGCTGGCCCTGATCGCCCGAGTAGGTCGCACCGGTCGCGGTCAGCGCGAACGGCTGGGTTTGCGTCGAATAGCCGGCGAAGATGTAGTTTCCGCTGCCGTCTTGAGTGTTGGCGATCGACAGGAGGCTCTGCTGGATTTGCTGCGCCTGGGTGGCAATGGCACTCAGATTGGCGCCCGACTCGGTCGCGTTGTTCGCCTCGAGTGCAAGATCGCGCAGGCTCTGCAGCTGGCTTTGAACCTGCGTCAGCGCGTTGTCCTCGATGTTCAGGCTTCCCTGGGCGCTCTGGCCGTTGGAGGTGAACTGCTGGCTCTGCGCCAGCACTTGGTTGTAGCCGCTCACCAAGCCCGCCGACACCGGATTCTCGGAGGCGGTCGTGTACGCAAGCCCGGACGAGATGCCGTTCTGGGTGGTTGCGATGTTGGACTCGAGCTCATTCAGTGAGCTCAAGAATTGACTCTGTTCCATTCCTTGCGTGATACGCATCGCGCTCGTCTCCGGTTAGCTATAGGTTCCGTTGACGGAATCCAGCAGCGTGGTGAACAGGCCATTGGCGACCGAGAGCGCCTGCGCGGAGGCCTGGTACGCCTGCTGCCACTGCATCAGGTTGGCCGCCTCCTGGTCGAGATTCACGCCGGTCACCGATGAAACATTGGTTTGGGCTTGGGTGTTGACCGCCGCCTGTGCGGCCTGCGCGGTGTTGACTTGCTGCACCTGCGCCCCCACCCCGCTGATCAGCGCGCCCACCGCGCCCGAGATGCTCTCGGAACCACCGGATAAAAGCCCCTGCGTCTGCTGATTGGCGAAAGCCAGGGCATTGGTATTGTCCCCGGTGCCGCCGGCGTTGCTCTGCACGGTGAATGAATCGCCGGTCGCCGGCGTGCCCGAGATCTGGACCTGCCATCCGTTGGCGGAAATGTTTCCGCCGGAGGTGTATGCAAAGCTGCCGGCTCCGTTGATGGAATACGTGGTCGGACTGGTGAACGCGATGGTCGCCGTGCTCAGCAGGTTCGGGTTCGCGGCATCGGTGACGGTGCCGGTGCTGATGGTCCCCGTGCCCGTGTTGCTGTCGGCTGCCGAGGTCTGAACGGCGTCCGCAGCCGCGAGGCCGGAAGGGTTGGTGAGCGCGACGCTCAGCGTCGCGGCGGCCTGCGCCGTCGGCTGAATCAGGAACTGGTCGCCGCTGGCCGGAGTTCCCGACAGCACGATGGACAATCCGTCCGCCGTCAACGGACTCGCCTGGGTGCCGGCGCCGGTCAACGCCACGTTGGCGCCGGTGGTCGCGTCCTTGAGGGTGTAGGCGCCGCCCGTGTATGACAGCAGATAGTTATCCGAGGTCAGGGCGCCCACGTTGGAGATCGTCACGCTCGCCGTGGTGCCGTCCGTGTTCGCGGTGGAGGCGGTCGCCACGGGGGCGGCCACCGAGAACAGAGCGCCGCCGAGCTGCCCGTTCAAATCGAGACCCGAGGCCTGCTGCGTGTTCGCGCTCTGTGCAATGGCGGTCGCGATCTGACCGAGCTGATTCAGCGCCGGATTGATGGCCTGGGTACTCGCGGCCAAGAGCCCCCCGAGATCCCCGGAGGTGATCGTGCTCGAGATCGAATTGCCATTGGAGGTCGAGCTTGCGACCTCCAGCTGCGACGCGTTGAACTGGTTGGGGACGGTGGTCAGCGAATAGGTATTGTTGTCGAGTACCAGGGGCGTCCCGTTTCCCACGTACACGTTGATGGACCCGTCGGTGTTGCTCGTGGTGGTCACGCCGACCAGTTGAGAGAGATTCGACACGAGCTGATCGCGCTGATCGAGCAGCGTATTCGGCGCCTGTCCGCTGCCGGCGCTCGCGGCGATTTGCGTGTTCAGATTCGCGATCTGGGTGCTGATCGAGTTGACCTGCTGCACGTCGGCGGTGATCCCGGCGTTCACGCCCGAGTTCATCTCGTTGAGCTGCGTGCTCGTCGTGTTGAGGTTCTGAGCGAGCGCAGTGGCATCGCCGAGCAGTGCCTGGCGAGCGGCCGTCGAAGTCGGATTGTCCGCCACCGCCGACCAGCCGCCGTAGTAATTTTGCAGCGCCGTGCTCAACCCGCCTGCCGTGGTGCCGAACAGGTTGTCGATCTGGTTGGTGTAATTCTGCAGCGCGTTGAGCTGCGCCAAGCTGCTCTGCGAGGTGTTGAGCTGATTGGTGGCCGCCTGGCTGTAGGCGCGACTTACGCCGGAGACGGTGACGCCGGCGCCGATCGCGATGCTGCCGGAGTCCTGCGGCGCAGCGGTCGCCAGGTTGACCGACTCCACGTCGTATCCCGGCGTGCTCGCGTTGGCAACGTTGTTGCTCGTGACCTCGATGGCCTGTTGAAAGGCCTGAAGCGCCGAGACGTCGATTCCAAACACATTTGACACGCTGATATTCTCCGGATCGCCGGGCTTTTGGACTTACATCACGCTCTATCGGCCGAGCGCGTCATTTCTAAAGCGTGACCGGGCGTGCATTGAGGGCCGCTCGCAGGGTGCCGCTGTTCAGCAGCTGATTTAACTTATTGCCGTACTCGGGGTCCGTGGCATAGCCGGACTTGGCGATGCTCGCAACGTAGTCCTGGGCACTGCCGCCGGCCGCAACCGCCTCGCGATAGCGCGGAGAGTTCGCCAGCAGGTTCGCGAAATCGTTGACGCTTTCCTCGATCGATCCGTAGGCCCGAAACGCGGTCCGGCGCTGCGTCGCCACCCCGCCGCTGACCTCCACCGTGTCCGCGACGGCCCGCGCGCCATTCCACCCGTAACCGGCCTTGACGCCGAACAGATTGAGGCTCGGACTGCCGGCCGCGGTGCGCGGCATGCGCTGGCCCCAACCCGTCTCCAGAGCGGCCTGCGCGAGCATCCCGAGCGGGTTGACGCCGAGGGTCTGGGCGGCGCGCTGAATGGTCGGCAGTACCGCCTGGACGAACTGCGCCGCGTGCTCGCCGGTGACCGCGGTCGACTGCGCGGACGGGCCGTGACCGTCGGCCTGGGATTGCCCCGGCCGGAGCGGAGCGGCCGAACCCGGCGCCGCCGTGGCCGGGCCCGGCGCGGTATTGCCGCCGAGTTGCCGCTCGAACAGCCGCGCGATGCCAAGATCTTGACGCTTGCTCAAGGTCAGCGCGACCTGCTTGTCGAACATGTCCTGATACATGCTGGTCTCGTTGCTGGTCTGCTCGCCGCCCTCCGCGTCGGTGGCGTCGCGCATGCTCTTCAACATCATCTGCAGGAACATCGCCTCCACCTGCTCGGATACCGCCCGGATGGTCGAGGGCGAGGTCGGGCCGTTTTTCAGTGCAGCCAGGCCGTTTAGATCCGTATAGGTCGTCGCGTCGGGCGCACTGGCGACCGAGGACAGCGGTATGGAAGAAGGCGATGTCAGCGATGCAGTCATTGGGCTCACTTCAGCTCAAATTACGATCAGTTCGGCCTGCAGCGCTCCCGCCTCCTTCAGTGCCTCCAAAATGGCGACCAAATCGCCGGGAGCCGCGCCGACCTCATTGACTGCATGCACGATCTGTTCCAGCTCCACCCCGGGTTTGAACAAAAACATCCGGCTTGGCCCCTGGTCCACATTGATGGTGGAGCTGCTGGTCACGGTGGTGTTTCCCACGCGGGCGCCGGGACCCGGCTGGCTCACCGTCTGCTCCTCCTTGATGCTCACCGTGAGCGAGCCGTGGGACACGGCGGCGGGGCTCACCCGGACATTGCTGCTGATCACCACAGTGCCCGTGCGCGAGTTGATGATCACCTTGGCGGCGGCGCTCGCGGGCTCGACCTGCAGATTCTCGATCGTCGACAAGAACGCCACCCGTTGCGTCATGTCGATCGGCGCGCGCACCCGGACGGAGCCGCCGTCGATGATGCTGGCCATGCCGTCACCCACGCCTTTGTTCACGCTCGCGACCAGGCGCGTCGCCGTCGTGAAATCCGGGTCGTTGAGATTCAATATAACGGCATCGCCCTGGGCGAGCTGGGTCGGAACCGCTTTCTCGACCGTGGCCCCATTCGGGATCCGGCCCGAGCTGGGCACGTTGACGGTGAGCTTGGAGCCGTCGTTGCCCTGCACGCCGAAGCCGCTCACGATGAGGTTGCCCTGCGCGATGGCGTAGATCTGGCCGTCGAGTCCGTGCAGCGGTGTGACCAGCAGCGAGCCGCCCCGCAGGCTCTTGGCGTTCGCGATCGAATTCACCGTGATGTCGATGGTCTCGCCCGGCTTGACGAACGCCGGCATGACGGCATGCACGGCGACCGCGGCCACGTTCTTGAGCTGCGGGGTGACGGTGCTCGGCACCACCACGCCCAGCTGCGCGAGCATGTTGGTGAGCGACTGAATGGTGAACGGCGCCTGGCTGGTTTGATCGCCGGTGCCGTCGAGGCCGACCACCAGCCCGTAGCCGACCAGCTGGTTGGTGCGTACGCCCTGGATCTGCGCCATGTCCTTGATACGTTCGGCCGGTGCCGCACTGGCGAACGCCGTCAGCACGACGGTCACCAAGCAATTTCGAAACAATGTGTTCATGTGCCTCTACCGTCAGAACGGCGAGAAAACCGAGTTGAAGAACCGTGTCAGCCAACCCATGTTGTTGGCATTGGCGATGACGCCCTTGCCGGAGTAGCTGATGTGCGCGTCCGCGATCTTGTCGGACGTCACAGTATTGTTGGTTGCGACATCTGCGGGCCGCACCACGCCGGAAATATGGATGAACTCGTCGCCCTGGTTGAGCTTCAGAGTCTTGTCGCCTTCGACCACGAGGTTGCCGTTGCTCTCCACCTCGGTCACGGTCACGGTCAGGCTCCCGACGAAGCTGTTGCCTTGGGTGGCCGAGCCGGCGCCGTCGAAGGTATGCGAACCGGAGAGCGTCGTGTCGAGGATCGGCACGCCCTTGGTCATGATGGACTTGCCGAAGAGGGTGGGTCCGGTATCGGTCACCGCCGAGGTCTTCGAGGTCGTGGTTTCGGCGTTCTTGCTGGCGGCGGTCGATTCGTTCAGGACGATGGTCAACACATCGCCGACCCGGCGCGCCTTCAAGTCCGCGAACAGCGCCATTTCCTGGCCGGCCTGGTAGATCGCGCCGTCGGTGCGCGGCACCGGTGGCGGCAGCACGCGGGGCACGACGGGATCGACCTTGTGATCCTTGTGCGAGGTCGTCGAGCAGCCCGCGAGCGTCGCGACCACGCAAATCGGCGCGAGAGCGAGCAGCAATACCTGGACTGGACTGCGCATGCGGATCACGAGAGATTGGTCGTGAGGTATTCGAGCATCTGATCGCTGGCGGTGATCGCCTTCGAGTTCATCTCGTAGGCGCGCTGGCACTCGATCATGTTGACGAGCTCGGTCACCGTGTTCACGTTGGAGGTCTCCAGCGCGCCCTGCTGGACCGTGCCGAGCCCGTTTGCGCCGGGCGTGCCGGTCTGCGGCGAACCGCTCGCCGCCGATTCGACCACCAGGTTGTTGCCGATGTTCTGCAGGCCCTGGTCATTGATGAAATTCGCGAGCTGGACCTGCCCGATCTGCGTCGTTTTGCCGCTGGCGGACACGGCGGTGACCGCCCCGTCGGTACCCACGGTCACCGACTGGGTGCCCACCGGAACGGTGACGGCCGGCTGAATCGGATAGCCGCTCGCCGTCACGACATTGCCCTGGTTGTCGAGCGTGAACGATCCGTCCCGCGTGTAGGCGAGCGTCCCGTCCGGCATGGTGATCTGGAAGAACCCCTGCCCGGAAATCTCCAGGTCCAGCGGGCCGTTGGTGGTCGTTGCACTGCCTTGAGCGTAGTTCGATTCGGTGGCGACGATGCGCACGCCCGTGCCGAGCGTCAGGCCGGTCGAGTACTGGGTGTTCTGCGTGCTCTGCGCGCCCACCTGCCGCACGTTCTGGTACATGAGATCCTGAAACGCCGCGCGCTGCGCCTTGAAGCCTGTGGTGTTCGCGTTGGCGAGATTGTTGGCGATGATCGCCATCTGCGTGTTTTGTGCGTCGAGTCCGGTCTTTGCGGACCATAGTGCGAGATTCATATCGAATATCCTCGTGCCGTCGCCGCGTTACGCGGCGTTCGACATCAGCTGTTCGGCCGTTTGTTCGTTCTGATCGGTTGAGTTCATGCTCTTCACCTGGAACTCGTACAGGCGCTGAAGCTCGATCATGTTGATCAGCGACTGCGCGGCGTTCACGTTGCTCGACTCGAGCACGCCCGAGGTGAGCGTGACATTCGGATCGGTTTCCGCTTTGCTGCCGTCCTTCATGCGCAGCAGACCGTCCGAGCCCTTCTGCAAGTCCTTCTCCGGCGGATTCACCAGCTTGATGCGATCGGTCGGCGATATGCCGCTCGGAGTGAGACCCTGCGCGAGCACCGACACTGTGCCGTCGTTGCCGACGGTCACACTCGTCGATGGCGGGATGTTCAGCGGCCCCGACTCGGTGAGCACCGGCTGGCCGGCCGCGGTCGTCACCGACCCGTCGACACCGACGCGAAGATCGCCGGCCCTCGTGTATCCCTCCGTGCCGTCCTGCCCCAACACGGCGATGTAACCCTTGCCGTTGATCGCCACATCGAGAGGCCGGCCCGTGCTTTGCATGACGCCGCTCGAGAAATCCGTGCCCGAATCGCCCGCCACCGCGTTGACCCTCGTCGGATAGCCCGCACCGTAGATCGGCTGGCTGTAGAACGATACCGAGTCGGCGCGGAAGCCCACGGTGTTGACGTTGGCGATGTTGTGGTTGTTGACCGCCTGCGCCAGCATGATCTGCTTCGCGCCGGTCATCGCCACGTAGAGGCCTCTATCCATTGGTGGCGATTCCGATGACGGTCTGCGACATTTGATCCGCCGTGGTGATTACCTGAGCATTCGCCTGGAAGGCGCGCTGTTCGGTGATCATGTTCACGAGCTCGGTGGTCAAGTCGACGTTGGAACTCTCCAGGGCGCTCGACTGCACGGTGCCGAAGCCCGCGGAGCCGGCGGTGCCTTGCACCACCGTGCCGGACGAGAAGGTCTGCGCCCACTCGGTGTCGCTCAACTGCTGCAAACCCTGCGGGTTCGGGAAGTTGGCGATCGCCAGCTGGCCCAGGTCGGTCGAGCGGCCATTGGTATAGACCGCGGACACGACGCCGGTGGAGCTCACCGAGACCGTGTTCAACTGACCGGTGGTGTAGCCGTTCTGGGTGATCGAGTTCACCCCGAACTGTGTGCCGTATTGCGTCGTATCGCTGTAGTTGAAAGTCATGCTCATCGCCGGCGCGCCGTCGGTCGGCGTGAATCCCGCGAACGTCAACTGGCCGTTGGCGGGTGCGGTGACCGTTCCGGTGCCCGAGAACTGCAGAGTCTGCGTACCCCCGACCTGAGTGCCGTTGACGGTCATATTGACGTCCCAGAGGCCCGGCGTCGCGGTCTGGGTGTAGTAGAACGTGGCGGGGTAGGAGTTGCCGAGCGAATCGTACACCGTGGTTGAAGTGGACTGGTTGTAGGTGGCCGGGTTGGTCGGATGGAAAGGCGCTTGTGTCGGCGCCGTCTCGTCCGACGGCAGGTTCACGTTGACGGTGCCCGTCGACGTCGCAACCGAGCGCTTTGCGCCGTATTGAGGTTCAGGTTCTGAAGGGCCCCGGTATTGAAGCTGCCGTTGGCCAGCGGCGGATAGACCTGCAGGAATTGACCGTTGGAAGTCACCACGTTGCCGTTCTGATCCTCCTGGAACTCGCCGTTGCGGGTGTAGACGTTGCCATTCGGGCTGGCCACCGTGAAAAAGCCGTTGCCGCTGATCGCCATGTCGAGAGGCGATGATGTCGTGGTGATGTCGCCCTGGGTGAACTGCTGCGGCGAGGCGACGAGCTGTACGCCTTCGCCGGCGGTCGAGGTATTCAAGTTGACCGCACCGGAGGAGAACACCGTGCCGAATTGGGCCTGAGAGTTCTTGAAGCCCGTGGTGTCGGCGTTGGCGATGTTGTTGGAGGTGATGTCCAGGGCGGAATTCGCCCCGGTCAATCCCGATAACGCAATACTGAAGCTAGACATGCTCAAACTCCTGAATGATTAGTTCGAAATCTGCTGGACGTTGGTGAACGGCACGCTGCCGAGGCCGGAGATGTTCAGCGTCAACCCGGTGCTGCCGGCTCCCATGGTGACGCTGTCGACGGTGCCGTTAACCAGCGTCGGGATGGCGGTCCCGCTCGCGACGCCGCTCACCTGAGCGCTCAAGGTATAGGTCCCGGCAGGCGCCGTGCCGCCGCTCGAGGTTTGCCCGTTCCAGGTGAAATTCGCGAGGCCGGCCGGCTGCGCGCCGAGGTTGACCGAGTTCACCAGGACGCCCGCGCTGTTGCTGATGTTGAGCACCACTTGGGAACTGGTCTGAGGCACGCTCACCGCTCCCGAGAGCGACGCGCCGGCCGTCGGCAGGGTTGCGGTCGAGCTCGCCACCAACGCCTGATGGCCGAGCAGCGAAGACGCCTGCAGTGCCTGGCTGGAGGTGAGCGAGTTGGACAGCGTGGAGAATGAGGTGTTGAGCTGCGTGATGCCCTGCACCTCGCTCAGCGAGGCGAGCTGGCTCAGGAACTCATTGCTGTCGACCGGGCTGGTCGGATCCTGGTTCTGCAGCTGCGCCAGCATGAGCGTCAGGAAGTCGGTGCCGCCCAGCGTGACTCCATTGGCAGCGCTGCTCGTGGAGTTACTGGTGCTGCTGCCGGTGCCGGTCGTGCCCGTGGTGCCCGTGGTACCGGTCGTGCCGGTCGTGCCCGTGGTGCCCGTGCCGCTGGTGGTTGCATGTATGACTTGGTTGATCGAATTGATCATGGTGTCTTCCAGACTGGATGATTGACGGGCTCTACTGGCCCATGGAGATGACTTTGAGGAGCAAATCGCGCGCCGTGTTGATGGCTTCGACGTCGGTCGCGAAGGATCGATTCGCGGAGATCATGTTGGCCATCTCCTCGATCGAGTTGACGTTCGAGGTGTAGACGTAGCCGTCCTTGTCGGCGAGCGGATTGTTGGGCTCGTAGGTCTGGAGCGGCGGCGCCGCGCTCTCGACCACGCCCATCACGCGAACTCCGCTCGAAGCGCCCTGATCGTCGTCGACGCCGAATTCCGAGTTCATCATGGCTTGAAACACCGGATGTCTCGCGCGATACACCTTGGTGACATCGCCGTTGACGCTTTCCGCGTTGGCGAGGTTGCTCGCCGTCGTGTTGAGGCGGATCGTCTCGGCATTCATCGCGCTGCCGGACACACTGAAGACATCGAATAAGGACATGCGGATTCTCCGGAAGCGTCAGCTTACTGGTGCGATTGCGAGCGTCAGCTCGGATATTCGGGAGTTGATAAAGGTGAGGCTCGCTTGATAGCGCACGTTGGTCTCCGAGAAGGCCGCCTGTTCTATCGGCATCTCCACCGTGTTGCCGTCGAGCGATGCCTGATAGGGATTGCGATACTTCACCTCGCCCGTGGGCGAGTCGGCGCTGCCTAGAGTAATGTGCCCGGCATTCGTGGCCTCCAGCGGCAGAGCCGTGTCGCCTTGGCTCTGCGACAGCACCGCGGCGAAATCGATGTCCCGCGCCTTGAAGCCCGGCGTGTCCGCGTTCGCAAGGTTGGCGGCGAGCACGCCCATGCGCTGGCCTTGCACCATGAGCGCCTGTTCGTGAATGCCAAAGATATTTTCAAACATTTGGTTTAGCTCCTCTGGGTATAGCTGAGCAAGAGCTGTGCCAACCCAAGAAAACGACCATCCGGGTGCCGATTGCGCGCGCCGGCGCGCCAAACGCAGGATTGGCGCCTCCCGGTCTCCGATGTAGAGTCGCCGGCGGCAAGTCCTTGCCGGTGGCGGCCACGCACCGGCGCTCCGGCCGCGGAGGCCCCTTGCCGTCCCGGGCCGGGACCCAGAGCTCGATGGCACGCCCCTTGCTTGCTATGAGAAGAATGCGAATATCGTCAAAATATCGTCGATACGCCGTCGGCGCCTGTCTGACCGGAGCGGTTCTAGCGGCTCGGCCCTCGGTATCGGCCACCGAGGCGCCGTCGGACCTGCAGGACAACCACCAACTGGAGGCGCTCGCGCGCTCCGAGGCCTCCTTGCACTTGCCGGCCCTGACGCCGCATGAGCGGCTGGTCGCCGGCCCCATCAGCGCCATTACCCGCCTGGGGCGCTGCAGTCAGCCCGTGAAGCCGTCCGTGAGCCCCGGCGGACAGATGCGTGATCGCATCCTGGTCGAGCTGAGCTGTCCCGGCACCCCCCCGTGGCATATCTACGTTCCGGTCCGCGTGGTGGGCACTTCTCAAGTGACCATTGCCGCGCATGCGATCGTCGCCGGCAGCGTCTTGACGGCGAACGATGTGCGCACCGAGCAGCGCGATATCTCCGATCTCCCTCCGGGGTATATGGACGACCCGGCGGTCACTGTGGGATTGACCGCCGGCCGGCCGATCTCCAGCGGGGCGGTCATCACGAATCAGCTTTTGCTCGGCACCAAAGCGGTCCAGCGCGGCCAAACGGTCACCCTGATTGCCGACGCCGGCGGCATGAGCGTCTCCATGCAAGGCCGCGCCCTGAGCGATGGCTTGATTAATCAACGGGTTAAAGTCGAAAATCTGTCGTCCGGGAAAGTTGTCGAAGGAATCGCGCGTTCCCAGCAGGTAGTCGAAATTATTTTGCAATAGCACTTAAGTGAACCGCGTCACAGCCGATAACAGTTCCAGACGGTGGTTTTGATCGCGATGGCTAAAGATCATCCATTCCCTGACGATAACGAGGGCAAGGGCTAACGCTCGCCCAGGAGAGACTTCGGTGCCAGCTAAGATCGGTGGATACTCAACGTCGGAGCCACTCGCGCCTCCCCAGGGTTCGAGCACCGGCAGCGTCGCTGACAAGAGCCAGACAGACGCGGCCACGCAATCGTCGACCTCGCAGACGGGCGATCAGGTGACCCTGACCACATCCGCGCGTTCGTTGCAGAAGTTGTCCGACGCCATCGCCCAAGCCCCAGTCGTCAACTCGGCGAAGGTGTCTTCGATCAAGCAATCGATCGCCAACGGCACCTATCAAGTCGACTCCGCGAGCGTCGCGAACAAGATGCTTCAATTCGAGAATGGGCTGAAGTAACACCATGAAAGAAGATGCGCGCCACCGTCTCGAGGACTTGCTTGATCGCGAGATCGAGGTCGCGCGTACGCTGGCCGCCACATTGGATGCCGAACGCGCCGCACTGACCGGCGCCTCTCCCCAGGCGGTCGAACAACAAGCCGCCGAAAAGACGCGCCTGTTGGCCGACATCGAAAAGCTCGAGGACGAACGCCGCGCGGTTTCAGTGGCTGCGGAACAGGGCCTTCCCGGCGCCCGAGTTCCTCGAGGAACGAGCATCGCTGCCACCGTCGCCGAACGCTGGCGCACCTTGATGGAAGTGATTGCCGGCTGCCGAACCGCGAACGAAGTCAACGGCTACATCATCAATTTGCGGCAAGGGCAAATCAGTCAGCTGCTTGGCATCGTGCGCGGCACATCAACGCTCACCTACACGCCGCAAGGCAAAACCTTCGCCAAGGCGCTGCGTGCGCTGGCCAAGGCCTGAACCATGTTGGTCCTCAGCCGCCGCGCCGATGAATCCATCGTCATCCAACCCGCCGACGGAGTGGATGCGACCATGACGCTCGCGCAACTGTTCGCGAACGGCCCCATATTGATCACCTTGCTCGGCGGTAGCGGCCGGCGGGTCAAAATGGGGATCGAAGCTCCAGAACAGCTCGCGATTCGGCGCAAGGACGTAGCCTAAGCGCGCGATTTCTCGGAGGGTCGATCAACCCCCTCCTCCCTCCTCTGCGGCCTCTCTGCGGCCTCTCTCTGCGGCGATTTTCCGTCAGCACCGTCCGACTGCCGGTCGTCCAAGCCATCTGCTTGCCTTGGACATCATCCGGCCGGATTTTACTTATCGAATAACGTGCGCAACGAGCTCTTCGCGAACGACAACCGGATGTGCATAATGGCTACTTCGTCACACGGCCAACAAAGGGTCCCTCGGATGGAGCGTCGTCTTCATACTCGTCATCGCGCACGCACCACCGTGTATGTAGTCATGTCGGGTCGCAAGAGCCGCATCTGCAAGGCGAAGAATCTGAGCGCCAACGGCGTGTTCGTCGAGACCGAGAACCTCGGTCTTCGCAAAGGACAGCAAGTGCAGCTTGCGTTCGCCATCAACTTGGGATTGATCACCAAAATACATCGGCGCACCGCCATCGTCGCGCATGTCACGCGCGGCGGGACCGGCCTCATGATGGAGCAATTCGCGGGGCGCTAGATGGAGTAGGCTTGACCTCGCGTTGCGTGGGAAGAGCCCGATGCCCGACCTCCACCGGCGGCTCCGTGAGTCAAAGTGCGAGTGCGTGTGCCAAGGAGGAGCCATGACCCCTGTGTTGCTTCATAAAGCGTAATGGACGAGAACTACCTCGAACCGGACGTATGGTCCGGATGGCTCCTGCATCGTCGTCACGCGGACGATTCCGATTATGCCAAGGTGGTCCAGGGCGTCGTTGAAGGCTACGCGGATCGTGTTCTGGACGGTGCGCAGCTCGCTGCCGGCATGACCCTGGTCGACGTCGGTGCCGGCGAAGGTCTGGTGGCGTTCCGTGCCATCGACCGGATTGGCCCGTCGCTGCGGGTCACGCTCACCGATGTATCGGCGCCCATGTTGCGATATGCAGAATCCATGGCCGTGCAGCGCAACGTTCGGCCGCAATGCACCTTCCTCGAATGCTCGGCCGATGACCTCAAGGGGATCGCGGATGGGTCGGTCGATGTCGTGACGACCCGAGCGGTCCTCGCTTACGTTGCCGACAAGAAGGCGGCGCTAAGTGAATTTTTCCGCATCCTTAAGCCGGGCGGCCGCCTCTCGATCGCGGAGCCCATTCTTCAAGACGACGCTTTCTACGCCAGAGCTTTGAGAAAGCGCGTCGAGGATCGATCCCATCCGGTCGATCGCTTCTTGACGCTTCTGCATCGCTGGAAGGCGGCTCAATTTCCTGACACCGAGGCGGCCTGCGCGCAGAGCCCGATCGCCAATTATTCGGAGCGAGATTTGCTCAACATGGTTCGCACGGCGGGCTTTGCGCAGATTCACCTGCAGCTGCATATGGACGTGATGCCATCGCTCATCACGTCCTGGGATGTCTTTCTTGGGACTTCACCGCATCCATGGGCACCCTCCCTGAAGCAGATCCTCGCGGAGCAATTCACTCCCGACGAGAGTCAATTCTTCGAGCAGATGCCCCGCCCGACGGTCGAATCGGGCAAGAACACCACGACCGAGCGTTCAGTCTATCTGCAGGCGCAAACGCCGGTTCAATGAACCGCTTATCGCGGGCCTCCTTATGCGATACCCAATTCAGGCCGTGACGTTGATCCGGCCGCCGCTGCCGTCATGATCGCCGTCGCTGTCAGCGCCCTAGTTGACGGCGGGCGGCGCCGCCGGGCTTGCCGGCCTGCTGGGCCGGGCTCGCCGGTGTCTTGCCGGCAGAGGTAGGGGCAATGGGGGGCGCAACGGAAGGGGAGACGCTGGAGATGCTCATTGTGGACTTCTGCCTCTTATGTCAAAGCGAAAGGGGTAGACTCCGATAAACTTTGCAGTACAAAGTAACGGCAAGGCGTGTTGGAACTTGAGCGGCGGCTGCATCGCGTTGCAGCACGGGGTCGGACTAAGGGACATCGGTGTGAACATACACTTCAAGTGTACCCAGTGCGGGAAATGTTGCCGCGACACCAAGATTCCGCTGACTGTGGCGGAAGCAATCAAGTGGCTCAATCGCGGTCACGACGTGCAACTGCTCTGCGAGGCCTCCCCCTGGCCGACAGCGATGGACAGCGACCCAAGAGCGCTCCATTTCAAACGACGCTCCTTCGCGGCCATGAGCGGATCGATGCCAACGCGGGTCGTGGTCATGCTCGTTGCGAATGTCGTCGGAGCCTGTCCCAACCTTCTGGCGGATAATCATTGTGGCATTTACGAGGATCGACCCCTCGTGTGCCGCATTTATCCGGCGGAAATCAACCCCTTCGTCGCGCTCAAGCCCGAGAACAAGGCCTGTCCGCCGGAGGCATGGACCAAGGATCACCCCATGTTGCAGCATCGGGGAGCGCTGACGGATGAGGTAATCCGGCGAGACATTGAATCATGCCGGGCAGCGGACGCCCTCGACGCGGACCTCAAGCGCCGGCTGTGCCTCGCCTTGAATATCGTTGACACGGCCTTGGTGCATGAGGCGATGTTGGTATATTCGCTGACGGCGAACACTCTGCTGTCCGGCTTGGCCTCTGCGATAGCGACCGATTCCGGTCATGATCCGGCCAGCCAATGGACCTTTGTGTCAAATCAACCCGACACCCTGGCAACCCTCGCCAAGAGCGGTGCAATCGCACTTCATCGGCGCGACACGGAAGCTGCCTCCTTTCAGCTCTTCGGCTTTAAGCGGGACGCCATATTCGGTCTCAATGCTCACCGAGACCCGCCCTAACCGACCGGAGCCGCGGTCTTTACGGCTTCTTGCGCACGCTCCCGATAAAATCGCGCTTGCCGATCGGCACACCCTTCCATCGCAAGATGTCGTATGTGGTGGCCGCATGAAAATAAAAATTCGGCTGCGAGAACGACAGCAGAAAATTCTCCGCCGTAAATTCTATCTGCCGCGTCCCGAATGCGAACCGCATGTCGCGCCCGACGAAACCGTCGATCTCGCTGCGGTCGATGGCCCGGAGCGCCTCGATCGTCTCCGTGGTCCGCGACTTCAGTGCCGCGAAGCTATCGGGCGGCTCCGTCTGATCCGGAACAAACACGCCGCGACGCACGCCCTCGATGGCCCCCAGCGAGTGAACCGCCGTGGATTTGACTTGGTAAGCAAAGGGAAGCATGTCCTCCGTCAGCCGCGCCTCGATCAGATCTTTGGGCGCGATAGCCTTGTCCGCGCAGAATGTTTGCGCCTTGTCCAACAGGGCGGAAACCGCAGTGAGAAGCTGCAAGTACGAGGGAATCGTGGCGTCATATAGCGAAAATGCCATGGGTATATCTCGGGTGATCGCGGGGCCGTCAGTCTAGGCGCGGCGGCCTGAAAAAGGAAAACCGCCCGTTGCACGGTCAGCCTCACCCATCGTCATGGCGCGACCGCCCAAGATCCAACGTTTCCGCGGAAACGTCCGGCGGCGCCGTATCGGCGTCGTCGACTTCCCCATCGACGCTCTCTTCCCGGGCCCGCTCGGCCTTCAGACAGAGCAGCATGATTCCGTGGTCATAGTCCATCCGCTCCCCGCGCCAGCGCGTCGCCGCGGTGGTGTCGGTGACCACCGGCCCCTCGCCTCGATGCGTCTGCTCGATCTCCGTCCCGCGGTAGTAGGTCAGAGGATCCACCCGCACCGGAGCGAACTCCTCCCCGTCGGACTTCATGAAACGCCAGCCCCCGCCCGGGCGCGCTCGCACCTGTATCCCGCCTTCGTGCAACAGCCGGTGATGCCAGCGGCAGAGCGTCACCAGGTTCGAAAGCTCCGTCTTGCCACCCTCCGCCCAATGCTCGATGTGGTGCTCGAGGTTAAGCTCTCCGCATCGACATGAATCACCACTTGATAGTGCTCGGCGCTCTTGGCATCGCGCCCTCGCCCCTGCAAGGCGCTCTCCGCCATCCGCACCAAGGCATCGGCCCGCCGCGCCGCGTGGGCGATCGGCCATTCCTCGCTGCTCTCCACGCGCACCTCGTGCGCAGGCACCTGCGCGAGCGCCGCCTCCAACGCCTTCATCACCAGCGCTCCGCCGGCGGCGGGGAGCCTTGCCTTCAGCACCAGGCTCCCGTCCTCCTCCCAGTGGTACGAGAGGCCTCGGCTCTCCTGCTGGCTCGCCTCCCGCGACAGCTCCGCCGCCTGCATCGCGCGTCTAAACAGCCGCGCGGTCTTCTCCACGTGATGCGCGGTGCCGTGCAGGGCAATGTTCAGCAGATCCCGCTCCGTCGCCCGGCACGCCACCCGCGTGAGCGCCCGCACCTTCGAGTAACTCAATTCCCCGCGCGCCATGCTCGCGGCAATCAACGGCAGCTTCTCCAACGCGTGTGCCACGCGCACTTTTTCGCGCGCCGCCCCCAAGTTCAGTCCGCATTTGAAGTTCAGCCAATGCGCGCACGAGGCCAGCTTCCCGTCCCCCCAACCGAGGCGCCGATCGAACTCCCGGATCAGCACCAGCCAGCGATATTGCGCGGCATTCAAGTGCCCGCAGAGTTCGGTGATGCGCGCCTCGAGCTCATCGAGCGGCAGCTCCGTCGCTTCTGAATTCGCTCCGTCCATGGCTCCTCCATAGGCTGTTTATACATCCAGTATCATGCCATAATTACCATAAAAAACAATTGATTATGTCGGCCAAACACTCAGATACACCTGCTCCGTCGCGCGCCGCAACCCTCCGCTCTGCAATCACCACTCATCGCTAACGGCCCGCGTCTCGCGCGATCGTTGTCGACGCTTTCATCCAGTAGTTGAAGCTCGCGAACACTGTATAACTCGGCGCCGAAAACGCCGGCGACTCAGCCCCTCGCCTGCCGCTGATTCCCGGTAAAATAAATCATCCATGCCACCCAATGATTCGTCACGCCCGGATGCCATCCGCATTCGCGGCGCCCGTCAGAACAACCTCAAGAATCTCGACCTCGATCTCCCGATCAACGAACTGATCGTCGTGACGGGTGTCAGCGGTTCGGGAAAATCGTCATTGGTATTCGACACCCTGTACGCGGAGGGCCAGCGCCGCTATGTCGAGACGTTCTCGCCGTATGCGCGGCAGTTCCTCGATCGAATGGATCGTCCGGTGGTCGATGCGATCGAGGGCATTCCGCCCGCGATTGCCATAGATCAGACCAATCCGGTGCGCACGTCTCGCTCGACCGTCGGCACCATGACCGAGCTCAACGATCACTTCAAGCTGCTGTTCGCGCGCGCGGCGACCCTGCATTGTCGGGGCTGCGGGCATTCCGTGCGACGCGACACCGTCGATACCATCCGTGCCGGACTGAATGAGCGCGCTCGCGCGGCGGGCGATCCGCGCCTGCTGCTCACCTTCCCCGTGCCGATCCCCAAGAATTTCGACGCGGCGGAAATCCAGAAGCTCCTGGCCGCGCAGGGCTACACCCGTATCCACGAGCAGCGCGGCGGCGTCCTCCAAATGCTCCAGGATCGATTCCGCTGGTCCTCCGTCGATCCGGCCCGCGCGAACGACGCCATCGAGGCGGCGCTCAAGGTCGGCCAAGGACGCCTCGATGTGTATCCCCAAGGCGAGGACGGCGCAGTCGGGGCGCCCTGGCGATATTCGACGGAATTGCACTGCCCGGACTGCGACATCAGCTACAAGGACCCCACGCCGAGCACGTTCAGTTTCAATTCGCCCATCGGCGCCTGCGAGTCCTGCCGGGGTTTCGGCCGCATCATCGGCGTCGACTACGGCCTGGTCATTCCGAATACGGCGCTGTCGCTGCGGGACGGCGCCATCAAGCCGTGGCAGACCGAGTCCTATAAGGAATGCCAGGCGGACCTCCTCAAATTCGCCCGCAAGCGCGGCATCCCGGTCGATACGCCGTGGCGCGACCTCAGCGACGCAGAGCGCGCCTGGACGCTCGACGGCGAAGGCGAATGGACCAAGAACGTCTGGTACGGAGTGCGGCGCTTCTTCGCCTGGCTCGAGACCAAGGCGTACAAGATGCACATTCGCGTCTTGCTGTCGCGTTACCGCTCGTACACCGAATGTACTGCATGCCAGGGATCGCGGCTGAAACCCGAGGCGCTTCTGTGGCGGATCGGCTCCCCGGGCATCAGCATCCGCGACGTGATGCTCGCCCCCATCGATCGCAATCTGCGCTTCTTTGCCGGACTGACCTTGCCGCCGCCTCTCGACGAGGCGACCGATCTTTTGCTGAACGAAATCCGTACGCGTCTCAAATACCTGACCGACGTCGGCCTCGGCTATCTCAACCTCGACCGCCAATCGCGCACGCTGTCGGGAGGCGAGGTGCAGAGGATCAATCTCACCACGGCGCTCGGCACCTCGCTGGTGAATACGCTGTTCGTACTCGACGAGCCCTCCATCGGCCTGCATGCACGCGACGTCGGCCGTATCGTCGGCGTCATGCAAAGGCTCCGGGACGCCGGCAACACGCTCATCGTGGTCGAGCATGATCCCAAGGTGATGCAAGCCGCTGATCGGCTGATCGACATCGGGCCGGGTCCCGGGGAGCATGGCGGTGAGATCGTGTTTCAGGGCCGCGCCGGCGCGCTCGCAAAGGCGAAGGGCTCGCTGACCGCCGATTATTTGCTCCATCGCCGCCGCGTCGAAATACCGCCCGCCGCCGCGCGTACCGCATCGCCCGGCACGCTGCGGATCGAAGGCGCCCGGGAGCACAACCTCCGGAATATCGACGTGGATATTCCGCTCAATCGCCTGGTGTGCGTCACGGGCGTCAGCGGATCCGGCAAGTCCACGCTGGTGCACGACGTTCTATATCCCGCATTGAGACGCGCGTACGGCAAGCCCACGGAAAATCCCGGCGCCCACCGGCTCATCGAGGGCACCGACCTGATCGGCGATGTCGTGATGGTCGATCAAACCAGCATCGGCCGCACCACACGCTCCAATCCTGCGAGCTACGTGGGCGCCTTCGATGCGATCCGCGACCTGTTTGCGAAGCTTCCCGAGGCGCGCGAGCGCAAATACACCGCCGGCACGTTCAGCTTCAACTCCGGCAACGGCCGATGCCCCGGTTGCGGCGGCAACGGATTCGAGCACGTGGAAATGCAATTCCTGTCGGACGTGTACCTGCGGTGTCCGGATTGCAATGGGCGGCGCTACCGCGCCGAGATACTCGAGATCAAGCTATCCCGCGGCGACTCACCGCCCCTGAGCATTGCCGACGTTCTCGATCTCACGGTGTCCGAGGCCTTGAAGATATTCCGGGACGACCCGGAGGTCTGTCTGCGCCTGGCGCCGCTCGCCGAAGTGGGGCTCGATTATCTGCGCCTCGGCCAACCCGTGCCCACGCTCTCGGGAGGCGAGGCCCAGCGCCTGAAGCTTTCCGGTCATCTGGCCGAAAACGCGATGCTCACCGCGGTAAAGTCGCGATCGGCCAAGAAATCCAAACGCAACGGCGACGGCCGAGGGCTGCGGCGCGGCTCGCTCTTCCTGTTCGACGAGCCGACCACCGGGCTGCACTTCGACGATGTCGCGAAGCTGCTGCGCGCATTCCGCCGGTTGATCGACGCCGGCCATTCGCTGCTCGTCATCGAGCACAATTTGGACGTGGTGCGCGCCGCCGACTGGATCATCGACCTGGGCCCGGAGGGCGGCGACGCCGGCGGATCGGTGGTGGGGGTGGGCACGCCCGAGGACCTCATGCGGCTGCCCGCCTCGCACACCGGCCGCGCGCTCTTGGAGAGCATCGATCCCGCCGCCTCGTTCGGCGCCGGCGTGAGCGATGCCGGGGAAACGGCCGCCGCCGCGCCTCGAGCCATCGAGATCCGCGGCGCTCGCGAGCACAATCTCAAGGACATCGACGTGAATCTCGGCCGCAACCGCTTCACCGTCATCACCGGCGTGTCCGGCAGCGGCAAGAGCACTCTCGCATTCGACATCCTGTTCGCCGAAGGACAGCGCAGATACCTCGAATCGCTGAACGCGTATGCGCGGCAGTTCGTACAGCCGGCCTCCCGTCCCGATGTGGACGCGATTTTCGGCATACCGCCGACGGTCGCCATCGAGCAGCGTACCAGCCGCGGCGGGCGCAAGAGCACCGTCGCGACGCTCACCGAGCTGTATCACTTCCTGCGCCTGCTATACGTCAAGCTGGGCGTGCAGTACTGCCCGGCCTGCCGCGCGCGCATCGAGCCTCAATCCGCCGACGCCATCGCGGCCCGGCTGCTCGAGGAATACCGGGGGCGCAGGATCACCTTGCTGGCGCCGCTCATCGTGGCGCGCAAGGGCCTGTACACCGCGCTCGCCAAAGCGATGCGTGGCAAGGGATTCGCCGAGCTGCGTGTCGACGGGACTATGCTTCCCACGGCGAAATGGCCGCGTCTCGACCGATTCGTCGAGCACAACATCGAGCTGCCGGTGGCCACGATGACCGTCAAGCCGCAAGGCGAACCCGAATTGCGCCAAGCTCTTGCCGCCGCGTTGGAGCATGGACGGGGCGTCGTCCAGGTGCTGCCATCGGCGGCGAGCGCCGCCAAGGACGAAGTCCCCGCCGTCTTTTCCACCAAGCGCGCCTGCCCGAACTGCGGCACCGGCTTTCCGGAGCTCGACCCGCGCCTGTTCTCGTTCAACTCGCGTCATGGCTGGTGCAAGAGCTGCTTCGGCACGGGCTCCAAGCTCGATGAGTTCGACGCGGAACAAACCGGCGAGGAATCGCAGTGGCAGGCATCGAGTGACGCCGCCGCCGGAGAGCCGGTTTCCTGCCCCGACTGCGGCGGCGCGCGTCTCAACCCCGTGGCGAGGAACGTATTGTTCCGCGGCCTCTCGATCGCGGACCTCACGAATTTACCGGTGGAGGAGTTTGCGGCCGCCTTGCGTAAATTCAAGTTGGCGGGACGCGAGCTCGAGATCGCTCGAGACCTTGTTGCGGAGCTCGGCTCCCGCACCGCGTTTCTCTGCGACGTGGGACTCGGCTATCTGCAGCTCGATCGCGCGGCGCCGACGCTGTCGGGAGGCGAGGCGCAGCGCATCCGTTTGGCGGCGCAGCTCGGCTCCAACCTGCAGGGAGTGTGCTACGTGCTCGACGAGCCCACCATCGGATTGCACCCCCGCGACAATGCCATTCTGCTCGATACGCTGGACCGTCTTCGCCGCAAGGGCAACACGTTGGTGGTGGTCGAGCACGACGAGGACACGATCCGCCGGGCCGATCACGTCATCGATCTGGGTCCGGGCGCCGGCACCCGCGGCGGGCACGTGGTGGCGCAAGGAACCGCCGCGGAGCTCGCGAAGCTGGCCGACTCGCCCACGGGCCGCTGTCTCGCGGCGCCGCTGCGGCATTCCAGGGGCCGCCGGCGCCCGGTCGACCGCGATACGCCGTCCATTCGAATCGCCGGCGCAAGCCTGCATAACCTGCGGGGAGTGGATGCGCGCATCCCGCTCGGCCGCCTGACAGTGGTGACCGGTGTCTCCGGATCCGGCAAATCCTCGCTGGCCCGCGACGTGCTGCTCGGAAATCTCAAGCGGCTGGTGGCGCGGCCCACGCGTGCCGAGCGCGCGCGCGGCGCCGAGGTGTCCGTGGAAGGATGCGACTCGATCGGCGGCTGGCAATCGATCAGCCGGGTGCTCGAGGTCGATCAAACGCCCATCGGCAAGACCCCGCGCTCGTGCCCGGCAACCTATATCGGCTTCTGGGATTCGATCCGGCGGCTCTATGCGGAGACGACCGAAGCGCGCATCCGCGGGTTCACCGCCAGCCGATTTTCATTCAACACCGCCGGGGGCCGGTGCGAGGCTTGCGAGGGACAGGGCATGCAGCGCATCGAGATGAGCTTCCTGCCCGACGTGCAGGTGCTCTGCGACGTGTGCGGTGGCCGGCGGTTCAATCCGGAAACCCTGAGCATCTTGTTCAAGGGCAAGAGCATCGGCGAGACGCTGGCGCTCAGTGTCGACGACGCCGTGGAATTCTTCCGCGCGCAGCGGAGCATCCATCATCCGCTGCAGCTCCTGGCCGATGTCGGTCTCGGTTACTTGAGTCTCGGCCAGCCGAGTCCCACGCTCTCCGGAGGCGAAAGTCAGCGCATCAAGCTCGTGACCGAGCTTTCCAAGACGCGAACCGACTTCGTGGGGCTCGACACGGCGCGCCGCGAGGGCCAGCACACACTGTACGTGCTCGATGAGCCGACGGTCGGGCTGCACATGGCGGACGTGGAGAAGCTCATCAAGGTATTGCAGCGTCTCGTGGATGCAGGTAATACGGTGGTGGTGATCGAGCACAACCTGGATGTCATGGCGGAAGCCGATTGGATCGTCGATCTCGGGCCGGAGGGAGGCGGAGGTGGCGGACGTGTCGTCGCGGAAGGAGACCCGGATGCGATTGCGCGCAAGGCGGCGAAGAGCCATACCGCGCGCATTCTCGGCAAATTCTTGAGCGAGCGCGGCGTTCGCTAGCGCAGGCACCGCCGGCATCGTGACCCACGTTTTAGTCACGCTAGTCATGGGGTTGGTCTCGGCCTGGGGTGCGCTGGCGCTCTGGTACCAGGCGCCGGGCGGACGCGGTTGGAAGTCATCCCTGTCGGCGCTCTGGGCGGCATTCGGCATTCTCTGCATAGCGGTCGCGTGGTGCGGCTGGCTCGTATCCGGACTCTCCTTCTTCGCCGCCGGCTATGCAGTCCTTCTGATGTGGTGGAGGAGCCTGTCGCCCTCGAACGACCGCGACTGGGCGGATGACGTGGCGCGGGTAACGCACGGCACGATCGACGGCAATCACCTCACTCTCTGCAACGTGCGCAATTTCGCGTGGCGCGCCGCCGCCGATTACACTCAGCGCTGGGAAACCCGCCGTTACGACCTGGACCGCCTCGTTTCGCTCGACATGATCATGTCGTACTGGTCGACTCATGCGATCGCCCACACGCTGATCTCCTTCGGCTTCGACGATGGCGACCACGTGGTCTTCTCCGTCGAGATTCGGCGCGAGCGCACCAAGACGTTCTCTGAGATCGGCGGATTCTTCAAGGAATTCGAGCTCAGCGTGATCGCAGCCGATGAGCGCGACATCGTCTATTTGCGCACCAATGTGCGGCTCGAAAGGACCTATCTGTATCGCCTGCGGATAGCGCCCTCGGCGATGCGCTCGCTGCTCTTGGCATATGTCGACGAAGCCAACAGCTTGGTGAACAAGCCGCGCTTCTACCACACCCTCACCCGCAACTGCACCATTCTGGTGTACAAGATGCTGAGGCGCACGGTCGGGCCGCTGCCCCTGAGTTATCGGCTGTGGCTGTCGGGCTACATGCCCGAGTACGTATACGGCGTCGGGGGGCTCGACACGCGCCGTTCTCTCGATGAGCTGCGCACCCTGGGTTATATCAGCGAGCGGGCCCGCGCCGCCGACCTGAATCCGGCGTTCTCCGCCGCTATCCGACGCGGGATTCCGCCTCTCTAACTTCACTGCGGCGGTGCAGGCTCCTTCGGGTGCCCCGCGGATTCGTCCTCGCCCGCATCGGGCTTTTTGGCGATGTCCTCGGACTGGGCGTTCTTGTTCATCTCGGCTTCCACGCTCGCGGCCTTCCGCTCCGCTGCGCGAGCCTCCTCCTGCTGGGCCGCCGGCGACTGCGGCGGAGGCGGCGACTGCGAATTGCACCCGCAAAACATCGCCGCGGCGAGGACCGGGCTGAAAAGGGAGGTCCTGAACATGCATGCCCCCGTGCGGCAACTACAGGATATTCTCTCCCGGCGGGCTGCGACCCGTCGTAGGTCATGTGCCGCCTTCCGTGTAGGAGTCGATTACGTCTGCTTTTCGGGCGCCGCACTCGCGAACGCCGCTATTTCGCGGCACGCGGTGTCGATGGCGACGATGCGCGGATAGGGGCTCAGGTCGACCGAGAAGCGCCGCGCGTTGAACACTTGCGGCACCAGGAAAACATCGGCGATCGTCGGCGATTCGCCGAAGCAAAACCGTCCTCTCGATGCGTCGCGCGCGAGTATTTCCTCGAGCGCCGCGAACCCGCACGCGATCCAATGGCGGTACCAGGCATCGCGCGTACTCGCCGTTTGCGCGAGCGGACCCTCCAGATATTGCAGCACTCGCAGGTTGTTCAACGGATGAATATCGCAGCCGATGAGCTGGGCCATGCCGCGCACCCGTGCGCGGTCCACGGGCGACGCGGGCAACAACGGAGGCTCCGGATAGACCTCGTCGAGGTATTCGACGATGGCGAGAGACTGGGTGAGCACTCGTCCGTCGTCGAGCCGTAGCGCCGGAACGAAACCCTGGGGATTCACCTGCAGAAAGTCCTTGAGACGATGCTCGCCGCGGCGCAGCTGCTTCGTCACCATGGTCACCGCGATGCGTTTCAAGGCCACCGCGATCCGCACCCGGTACGAGGCGGAGCTCATCGAGTAACCGTAGAGAATCATGCGCCGCGCCTTCTAGAGCCCTACGCCACCTCGAACAAGCCTGCCGCTCCCATGCCGCCGCCGATGCACATGGTGACCACCACGTATTTGACGCCGCGCCGCTTGCCTTCGATCAGCGCGTGGCCCGCGAGCCGCGAGCCCGACACGCCATAAGGGTGCCCGACGGCGATCGCGCCGCCGTCGACGTTCAGACGGTCGTTGGGGATGCCGAGCCGATCGCGGCAATAGATCACCTGCACGGCGAATGCCTCGTTCAACTCCCACAAGCCGATGTCCTCGACCTTCAGGCCCGCCTTGGCGAGCAGCTTAGGCACGGCGAACACCGGACCGATCCCCATCTCGTCGGGCTCGCATCCGGCGACTTGAAACCCGCGGAAAATCCCCAACGGCGTCAGTCCCTTCTGTTCGGCTCGCTTCGCATCCATCACGATGCACATGGAAGCGCCGTCGGAGAATTGGCTGGCGTTGCCCGCCGCGATCACACCGCCGGGAATTGCGGGACGAATCTTCGCCACGCCCTCGTACGTCGTGTCGGGCCGAATGCCCTCGTCGGCGCTCAGGGTGACTTCGCTGGTCGCGATCGTCCCGGCATTCTTGTCCGCCACGGCCATGGTCGTGGTGAACGGCACGATCTCCGCCTGGAAGCGGCCCGCTGCTTGCGCCGCGGCGGCGCGCAACTGGCTCTGTACCCCGTATTCGTCCTGCGCCTCACGCCCAATGCCGTAACGCTTCGCCACCGTCTCGGCGGTTTGCAGCATGTTCCAGTAGACCTCGGGCTTGTGCTGGACGACCCAATCCTCTTTCAGCATCCGCGTGTTGGCTTGATTCTGGACGCAGGAAATCGATTCCAGACCGCCGGCCGCGAATATCTCGCCCTCGCCCGCCATGACCCGCTGCGCCGCCAGGGCGATGGTCTGCAGCCCCGACGAGCAAAAGCGGTTCACCGACACGCCCGCCGTCGTGACCGGGCAACCGGCGCGAAGTCCCACCTGCCGCGCGACGTTCGCGCCCGATGCGCCCTCCAGGAAGGTCGCGCCCACGATCACGTCCTCTACCTCGGCCGGATCGATGCGGGCGCGCTCGATCGCGTGTTGCAGCACATGACCCGTATAGGCAACGGGATGCGACATGTTGAGCGAACCCCGCCACGACTTTGCGAGTCCGGTGCGGGCGGTCGAAACGATGACTGCGTCGGTCATGATTGCTTTCTCCAGCCGGTGAAGCTGCCGTTCTCAGCAGCCAGTTTCGTAAGGAGCGGGGCGGGACGCCATGCATCGGGCTGATATCCCCTCGCGAACCCGCGCATCGCACGCAGTACGTTCGGCAATCCGACGGTGTCGGCATAAAACATCGGGCCGCCTCGAAAATCCGGAAAGCCATAGCCCGCGATATACACCACGTCGATGTCGGAGGAGCGCAGCGCGATGCCTTCCTCCAGAATTCGGGCTCCCTCGTTGATCAAGGCGTAGAGCGCGCGCTCGATGATTTCTTCGTCGGCGATCTTGCGCCGCGCGAGGCCGAGACGACCCGACTCTTCCAGGATGATCTTGGTCACCACCTCCGACGGGAGCGCATTCCGATCGCCGGGTTTGTAGTCGTACCAACCCGCGCCCGTTTTCTGTCCGAACCGGCCGAGCTCGCAGATTCGATCCGGGATCTTCGAAAACACCCGATCGGGATATTCGGCATACAGGCGCTTGCGGATCGACCAGCCGATGTCATTGCCCGCGAGGTCGGCGACCCGAAACGGTCCCATGGCGAAGCCGAATGTCTCGAGGGCCTTGTCGATTTGCTGCGGGAGAGCGCCCTGGTCGAGCAGGAAATCCATTTGCCGAAAATAGGCGTTCAACATGCGGTTGCCGATGAAGCCGTCGCAGACTCCGGAGACCACGCCGATCTTCTTGATCTGCTTCGCGATGCCGAGGCTCGTCGCAAGGACATCTTTGCCCGTGTTCGCCCCGCGCACGATCTCCAGGAGCTTGGTCACGTTCGCGGGGCTGAAGAAATGCAGGCCAACCACATCGCCCGGCCGGCGCGTGACGGCGGCTATTTTGTCCAGATCGAGCGTCGAGGTATTGGAGGCCAGTATCGCCCCGGGTTTCGCCTTGGCGTCGAGTGTCTCGAACACCTTCTTTTTCACCTGCATGTCCTCGAACACCGCCTCGATCACGAGGTCCGCCCGCGCGATGTCGTCGTAGGAGAGCGTGCCCTTGATGAGACCGAGCCGCTTGTCGAAGTCCTTTTGACTCAACCGGCCCTTCTTGAGCGTTCCCTCGTAATTCTTGCGCACGACGCCGAGCCCCTTGTCGAGCGCGGCTTGAGTCGTCTCGAGCACGATGACGGGCAGACCCGCATTCGCGAAATTCATGGCGATACCGCCGCCCATGGTGCCCGCGCCAATGACCGCCACCGACTCGACGGCTCGAAGCGGCGTCGCGGACGGTACGTCGGGAACCTTGGAGGCCGCGCGGATGGCGAAGAACACATGCCGCAGCGCTTTCGATTCCGGGCTGCTCAGCAATTCGGTGAAGGCGGCACGCTCGATCTTCATGCCTTCGTCGAACGGCTTGAGGACCGCCGCCTCCACGGCATCGATGCACTTGCCGGGCGCCGGGTAATTTTTCGCGAGCGGCGCAACCGCCCCGCGCGCGAAGTCGAAGAATGCCTCGGCGTTGGGAAACTTGATCTTGACCTCGCGCGCCTTCTTCAGCGGCATCTTCGCCTCGACGGCCCGCTGCGCGAAGGCGGTCGCCGCCGACAGCACATCGGCCTCGGCAATTTCATCGAAGAGCGCCGTGCCCGCGAGCTCGCGCGCCGATACCGGCGTGCCGCTGACGATCATGTTCAAGGCCCGCTCCGGGCCGACGAGACGCGGCAACCGCTGCGTGCCGCCGGCGCCCGGCAAAATGCCGAGTTTCACCTCGGGCAATCCCACCTGCGCCGTCGCGAGCGCCACGCGGTAGTGGCAACACATCGCAAGTTCCAATCCGCCGCCGAGCGCGAGGCCGTTCAACGCGGCGATCACGGGCTTGGGGAAACTCTCGACCAGATCGCAAAGATCGGTGAGATGAGGCGATGCGGTCATGGCCGGCAAGCCGAATTCGCTCACGTCCGCCCCGCCGCAGAAAGTCGTGCCCGCGCCGGTGAGGACCACGGCGCTCACCGATGCGTCGGCCGCCGCGCGCTCCAAGCCGTCGGCTATACCCCGGCGCACGTTCAGGCCGAGCGCGTTGACGGGGGGGTTCTCGAGGGTAATCACGGCGACCGTGCCGCGTGCAGTATAGTCAGCAGTTGCCATGCCCACTCCTTGTCCGGCTCATAAGTATAATGCCTTGCTGAACCCGCCTCGCTCTCACCTTCTGCTTTTGTCCCTGGCCCTGACTCTGGCATGGTGCGTCGGCATTCTCGGACGCAGTTACTGGACGCCGGACGAGCCGCGCGAGGCCGACATCGCCTGGCGGATGAGCTGGCAGGCCGACAAGGCCGTACCGCTTCTCGCCGGCGAAGCCTTTTGCGAGAAGCCCCCCTTGACCTACTGGGCGGCCGGCGCCGCGATCCGGGTGTTCGGGAAGGCAGCTTGGGCCGCCCGGCTTCCCAACCTCCTTTACGCATTGCTGACGGCATTGAGCGTCGGGCTGCTGGCGCGCCGAGCCGCCGGGTCCCTGGCCGGCTGGACTGCGGCCGCCGCCATCGGTACTTTCCTGCTCTCCTACCAAGCGTCCATTTGGCTCGCCACCGATGCGCCGCTCCTCGCCGCGGTATCCGTCGCCTTGCTGGGCGCCTATCGGGGGTTCTATGCCGACGGGAGCGCGGAGCGACTGCGCGGCTACACGCTGATGCACGCGGCTTTGGCGGCCGGCTTCCTAAGCAAGAGCGCCGCGGCCTGGATGGTTCCCGTACTCGTCCTCGCCACACTGGCGGTGTGGGAGCGGCGCTGGCGGGAGCTGCTGCGCTGGGAACTCTACGCGGGGCTCGCGCTGCAGGCTGCGGTGATTCTCGGCTGGGTCTGGTTCGTGTACCGGGGCGAGGACGGGCTCGAGCATCTCAAAGTGTTCTTTTGGAACAACTTGGCGGGACGTTTCACGCACGTCGACGCGCCGCAAGATCTGCAAGACGCGAGCGGACACCGCAATAGTCCCGGCAAGTATTTACTGGAGCTTCCCACCTATCTCTGGCCGTGGATTTTCCTGGTGGCGGCGGCCGCCCGGCGCGCGTGGCGGAGACGCCGTGCGCCGGCGGAGCTGACTCGCCCCGTACGCTTCGCGGCCGCTTGCATCGTTCCCACGATGGTGCTGCTCTCGATGGCGGCGACGGCTCGCAATGTCTATCTCGCGCCCGCGATGCCGGGATTCGCCCTTCTGGTCGGCTGGTGGATGGCCGAGACCACGCGCGAGCACGATGCCTGGGACCTTCGCGCGGTGCGGATCACCGCTGTCCTCGTGCTGCTCGCGGCACTGGGATTCGCGGTCGCACTCGCGGTCGTCGGGCTCGACACCGCGCGCGCAAGCTCGGGCGCAGCGCTCGCCGGCTTCCGTGCCCTGGTCGTGATCGGCGTGATCGGCGTGATCGCGGCCGGGGTGCTCGCGCTCATGGCGGAGGCGGCGGCGCGGCGAGGACGGATGCTGCGCGGTCCCTATTTATCGTTGCTCGCCTACTGCTTGCTGCTCGCGCTGCCCGCCGCGGCCGTCTATCGCGGTGTCGATACCTGGCAGAACCTGCCCGCGATCGGACGCGCTCTGGGGGCCGATAGTGCCGGAGGAGCGCTGATTTTGATGGCCCCCGACGAGACCACGCGCGCGATCGTAGACATGTATGCTCGAACGGATGTGGATCTGGTCAAAGGACCTCTCGATGATCACGCCATCCTTCGGTTGAAAGAGTTGACCGGCGCCCGTCCCAATGCGTTCGTTGTCGCCCAGTGGCCGGGGAGAGACACGACGCCGACCGTGCGGCGCATCGCGCAGGCTCTCGGCATCGCCCTTGATAGGGCTCCTCTCGAAGGCAAGCTGCCTCCGTGGGCCACCGCGGCCGACCTCAAAGTCGTGCATCTGTACACGCTGCCCAATGGGCGGCGTTACGCCTTGCTTCAGCGCGCAGGTTGAGCCGCCGCGGCGCGGAATACCTCGACGTACCGGACGACTTGACGGCCCCAGGAGAAGTCCTCCCGCATGCCGTTCTGCATCAACACCTGCCAGCTTTGCGGGCGTGCGAACCAGTCGAGCGTGGTGTTGAGCGCCCATCCGACGGCCGGCGCGTCGTAATCGTTGAATACGCAACCCGTACCCTCGCCGGTCGACGGATCGAAGTGCCGCACCGAGTCCGCGAGGCCGCCGGTGCGCCGCACGATCGGGACCGTCCCATACCGCAAGCTGTACATCTGGTTGAGCCCGCAGGGCTCGTACTGAGAAGGCATCAGAAACATATCGCTGCCCGCCTCGATCAAGTGCGCCAGCCCCTCGTTATGCGCCGAGTGAAACGCAACGCGATGAGGATGCTGCTGCGACAACGAGTCGAAGAACACCGTGTAGCGTTCGTCTCCGCTGCCCAGGACGACCAGTCCGAAGTCCCGCTCCGCGAGCGCCTTCGGCAGCGCATCGATGAGCAGGTCGATGCCCTTTTGGGACGCCAGCCGGGTCACCATACCGATCAATGGACTGTCGGGTGATCGATCGAGGCGGCTGGCGGCGAGCAGCTCGCGCTTGTTGGCGCGCTTGCCCGCGAGATCTTCCGATGAAAAATGCTCCTTGAGGTGCGGGTCGTGCCGAGGGTCCCAGTCGCGGTAATCGACGCCGTTCAAAATACCCACGACCGGAGCCGGGCGCGCCCGCAGCGTCGCCTCCATCCCCATTCCGAGCGAGGTCTCGGTGATCTCGCGCGCGTAAGTAGGGCTGACGGTGGTTACCTCGTCGGCAAATTTTATTCCGGTTTTCAACGGGTTGATGATGCCCGCCCGCAGGTCCGCCGGATCCAGCTGCGCCTCCGCGTCGGCAAGCCCCAGGTCGCCGATGAAATCGCGTGAAATGATCCCCTGATAGCCGATGTTGTGGATCGTGAGCACCGACCTGGAAGCGGCGAACAGCGGCACGGGTGCATACAGGGTCTTCAGGAACAACGGCAAAAAGCCGGTATGCCAGTCATGGCCATGAAATATATCTGGCGCGAAGCCGCGCCGCAGGCAACTCTCGATGACGGCTCGAGTGAAGAGCAAGAACCGCCGATGCTCGTCGGGATCGAGGGTGTAGATCGACGGGCGGTCGAACAGCGCCGGGCAGTCGATGAAGTACACCGGGATACTCGTGCCCGGCAAGCTCAGGGTGCGAACCGAGAAGGCATACATCCGGCCGCCGACGGTGAGCCCGACGTTTTGCAGACCCAGGACCGGCTTTGTCCCCGGATGAGCGCGGCGAACCGAGGCGTACAAGGGCATGAAGGCTCGAACTTCGTGGCCGAGCTGCGCAAGTTCCCGCACCAATGCTCCGACGACGTCGGAAAGACCGCCGGTCTTCGCGAACGGCATGATTTCCGAGCTTAGGATGCAGATCTTGAGCGGAGCCATCGAGCGAGTTTAACAAACGCGAATTTTCTGCAATCGCGAATATCATCCCCAAAAACCTGGTGCGGGGAATGCCCGAGTGTGGCACCCTCTGAACAGGTATGCGACACGCCGCCAGAACGAACACGGGACGCTACGTCAGTCGGTTGACGAGCGGCACCCTGGCGGTGGTGATGGCGGGCGGGCGCGGCGAAAGACTCGGGGCGCTGACCTTGCATCGCTGCAAGCCCGCGACGCCATTCGGCGGCAAGTTCCGCATCATCGACTTCGTGCTCTCCAATTGCGTGAATTCCGGCATCCGCCAGATCGCCGTGCTCACTCAATACAAGGCGCAGCCGCTGATACAGCACATCCAGCGGGGCTGGAGTTATCTGCGCGGCGAACTCGGCGAATTCGTCGAGTTGATTCCCGCCCAGCAGCAGATCGGAGAGTACTGGTACCGGGGCACGGCCGATTCGGTTTATCAGAATCTCGAATTCATACGATCGCACAATCCGACGCATGTGCTGATCCTCGCCGGCGATCACATCTACAAGATGGACTACGGTCCGATGATCGCCTATCACGAACAATGCGAAGCCGACATCACCGTGGGAGTGGTCGACGTGCCGCTCGACCGCGCGCAGGAGTTCGGCATCATGACCACCGACAATATCAACCGGGTGACGAAGTTCGCCGAGAAGCCCCAGAATCCCGACCCGATCATAGGCGCCAAGAACATGGCGCGCGCGTCCATGGGAATTTACGTCATCGCGCTGGAGCGGCTGGAGAAGCTTCTGGCGGAAGATGCCGACGATGCCAAGAGCAATCATGATTTCGGCCGCAACATCATTCCGCCGGCCATCAGCCGAATGCGGGTCTTCGCCTACCCGTTCCATGACGTGGAGACGCGGGCGCAGAACTACTGGCGCGACGTGGGCAACATCGACGCCCTGTACGAAGCGAACATGGAGCTCGTCGCACTCAATCCCGAACTCAACATCTACGATCAACATTGGCCGATCTGGACGTATCAAGCCCAGCATCCGCCGGCAAAATTCGTGCTCGACGAGGAGGGCCGGCGCGGCATGGCGATCAACTCCATGGTCGCCGGGGGATGCATCATCTCGGGCGCCTACGTGAAGCAATCGCTCCTGTCGAGCGACGTCCGTATCG
>Ga0187871_10000193_pt1 | contig 55820 bp, 46 predicted proteins | sample June2016WEW_16_1_FD_132988 | JGI IMG/M metagenome (GOLD analysis project Ga0187871, IMG submission 132988) | Peatland microbial communities from SPRUCE experiment site at the Marcell Experimental Forest, Minnesota, USA - June2016WEW_16_10 | ecosystem: Environmental > Terrestrial > Soil >...
CCAGCTCGGGCTTCCACCCATGGTCGTGCGGTCTTAGCTTAATCCGCCGAACCGCCGGATGCGGACCCGCATGTCCGGTGGTGTGGCAGGGGAGGCGGGGCGACCCGTCCCCCTATGCCGATTAACTACTTAATGGCTATGTGGGGCAGCCCTCGGCTGTCCGCGGAGCGTAACTCGGCTCTAGACTTTCCGCTCCCCGCTCCACTCCTGATCTTTCTTCTGCGGAACTTGACTCAGCGCATCCACCAACAACCGGCGCAGCCGGTAGCGGCTTTCCAGGTCAGTATTCACAATCTCGAAACCCACCTCATTCACGCGCGCCCTGCGCAGCAGCACATGGGCTTTGATCTTTGACCGCATGCCGAGGGAAATCTCCAAATCAGCTTCGCTGCCGATTCGCAGATTGTCCTCTTTCGTGCCCATGCCGCCGCCCAAACTCAACTCACGAATCAGAATTCTTGATTTTCCCCAGGAGCTGCCAATCGTGGCGCCAAGTGTGCGCGCCAGCACCATTCGTTCGTAGCGCCGCTGTCGGACCCACGGACATGCCGGAGCCGTGTCGAGCGGTGCGATGGCTAACTCCGCTGGCTCGATGCCGCTGTCGGAGAGGATCTGAGCACTGTAGCGCGGATCCGTTTTGGACAAGGACTGTGCCGCGGCAATTCTGAGTTCACGATGATGAACCCATCCAAATCTTTTCCTGGTCTCGATAATCTCTCGTAGCAGCGGCACCGCCTCAGGATCCCGCAGCCGCCCCAGCGACTCGATTGCCTTCAGTTGGACAAACGGCGAGCGCGAAGCTGCTTCGCCCGGCTTCGCCATCGCTACCAAAGGCGGCGCCGCGCTCATGTCGCTACTCATTCCGATTTCATCGATAGCTTCCGGCAGAACCACAGCATCCAAGACTTCTGCCAGCTCCAGCAGGGTTCGTCCACGGTCTGGAGCCGCGCCGTAAGCCACCTGGCGAACCACGATGTCATGGTAGAAGCGGTTCCACTCCGGTAATCGCGCCGGCAACAGCTCCAGCAATGTGCCCACATCCAGCCGGCTCAATAAACCTACAACTGCCGCCGCCTGTCGCGACTGTCCCGTACGCAATATTTCCCGTAACTGCGCGAGAGCCGGAGATCCCATCTCTTTGACCAGCTCCACCATGCGATCGCATTCATCCCGCCTCATGCATCGGAAGAACCGGTCAGCCAGATGTTCCGCCCCCGATTGGCAGGTTCGCCGCAACACCACCAGCAGCTCTGGTGGAATCGGATCATGGTTCAATGCTTCCTCAATAAACTCTGGAATCCGGTTTTCCACTCCTACGCGCGGCCGCAGGTCGTTTACCATGACCGGGCGCTGCTGCAGCAGCATTTCCATCGCGGAACATACCTCGTTCAATGCCTGGTAGTTCTTGGCCTCGCTGGCCTCCTGGCTAAGGCGCACGAAAGCCGCGCTCAACAAGCTCTGCAGCTCAGGATCCTTCTCGACGCAAAGCTGCTCAGTAACTTTGCGGATCGCCCCGCCCGTCGCCTCGCCACCCAACCTCGCGTACAGATCGGCGAGTTGGCTCAATCCGATCGCAGTCTTGCGGCGGGAGTCAGCTTCCTTGGCGTTCAGGCAACCAGAGTAATTGTTCAAAATCTCAGCCGACGCCTCTTTCTCGTCACGATCGAGAAGTAGCTCCACGAACTGGCGCACATTGCGTGGTGGAACACACGGAGCTTCGTGGGAAAGTAAAACCGTCTTTTTCCCCGACTCTGGCACTTCCGCCCAGAACATCCTGTCCAGGATATCGGCATGCGACTCCACCAGGATCCCGGCCTTGTTCATCTTTTCTTCTTGCAACTTCAGAATCTGTCGCAGCGAGTCCATCTGCCGACTCATGTGCTCCATCATCTGATGCACAGCGTTTACTTTCACTTCGCCCTTTTGGTAACGGTCCAATGCGAAACGGATGGCCATGTGCTCGGCCGCTTTCATCAACAGCGGCGTATCTTCCTGTTCGGTAGTCACCTTGGCCGCGAGCGTACCCAACAACTGCTGCAGGTTCAGACGTGTGTTGGGGGCGGTCTCAGACAGTTCCTTCTGCAGAACCTCAGGACTAGCATTCGGATCGCCCTGCACCTGGCCGAATCGAGTCAGCAGGCGTATCGCCTGAACTACTTCGGCTTCCTGCAGCGGAACCACTCCACCTTCCCAGGCTGGAGCCGTTCCCGTCCCCGTTCCCGCGCCCGCGCCTGGTTCCGGCCCTGCCACCCAGTGCCCAGGCATGTTTGGAACACTTCCAAAAGGAACTGCCGTTCCGCCACCTTGTCCTTGGCCGCCCCCTCCCGCGTTGGCGCCTTCGGCCGCCGCAATCAGCTGCAACAGTTTTTGCGGATCATTCAACCATTGCTTGAATTCCGGTCCTAATGTCTGTGCAGCGATCTGCGCCGCTACGCTGATGTCACCGGTAAGCGGATCGGCCGCTACGAATTTCACTTCGTTAATCTTGATGGTGCTTTGCTTGGTGCCGCTATTGAGTGCTTCTTTGATCTGCTTCGATACGTCTTGAGCCTTGGAGCCGGCGACCGTGAAAGCGCGCACTAGGCGGGTGAAATCTTCGATGGTTACGTCCTTGGAGAAGTGCAGGCTGGCGAGGCCGGCCGTACTCAAGAGCTGGCCAAAGCTACGCTCGGTCTGACCCGTTTCCAGCGGCACGCCGTCCAGCAACAACTTGTTATCCGAAACTCCCAGCAGAAAGCCGCCATCTCCCGCCGCCGGTAGACCCTGCTGTAACTCATTCCAAGCGACTTCGAATTGCGCTTCTGTGCGCTTATGTTCGTAGCCGTACATCCGCGCATACTTGATCAGGATGTTCAGGCTGTGGACGAAGGCCCGAGCCGACGCCGCCCGATTGGCATGAAATGTACTTGCGTTCGTGATAGAGCGCTCCTCGAACTACACTCTGCAAGTAGAAGGTTAAATCTAAGAGGTAAGTCCCCGCACATTACGGAGGTAATGGCACCTCGCTGGAAATTGGTCCAAGTGGAAGGCTGGGCTGGCTGCTGGCCTGTCCTTATGTAGTGAACGACTTGGGACACTCCCTGGCACTGGCATTCGCCTTCATCTCCGGCGAAAATAGTGATATTTAAGAGCGTCTTTTCAGAACCCCTGTGCCCTCTTCAATCACTCGCACAACTCGGCCTAAAAAGGTTACCGGCCTTCGCTACTGGATGCTGCGGGTGCTGGAGGAATGCGAGCACGTCTCCGCCGATTTCGGCCCCGACCCCGTTCACGACTTGCGCGTAGCCCTTCGCCGTTGCCGCTCTCTGGCCGACGGCTTGATGGCACTCGATCCCGATCCCGATTGGAAGGCCATGAAGAAGGCCGGCAAACGCCTGTTTCAGCGCCTCGGCACTCTCCGCGACGTCCACGTAATGATGGAGTGGGTCGAAAAATTGAGTGTGGCGTGGCCGCTCTCGCCCGCGTTGCCGAAATCTGACCAAAACCCCGGGGAAGTGGATAATGCCGCGGCAACCGGAAACCTAAACTACGACCCTCGAGATCCAGTAGGCCAATCCCTTCTCGAAATCCTCCGCCGTCGCGAACTAGAACAACAGCACGAGGCTCAAGCCGCTCTCGAAGAGTTCGACCGCAAACAGTGGCGCCAGTGGAGCAAGTCTCTTCCCGCCCGTGCCACGCGCATCCGCCTGGGGAGCGCGCTCTTCAAACACCTCGCTCTCGAACGTTGGACGGAAGCTCGCGACCTTCACAATCACGCCCTCCGCAACCGCTCCCAGATCGCTTTTCACAGTCTTCGCATCGGTATCAAGCGCTTCCGCTACATCGTGGAAAACTTTCTCCCCGTCGAGCACAAGGCCTGGAGCAATGATCTGAAGGAAATTCAGGACCTGCTCGGCGAAGTGCACGATCTAGACGTGCTATGGTCCACGGCCGTATCTTGTCAAGTTTTTCCCGATGCAGATTCGCGCAATCGCTGGCGTCAGAGAATCCTCTCCGAGCGCACCAAGCGCATCGACCACTATCGCGCCAAAATGCTCGGCCCCGATTCTCTCTGGCAAGTCTGGCGCGCCGCGCTGCCCCAAGGCCAGCAAATCCAGGCCCTCACAACTCACCGCATGAAGCTCTGGGCGAATGGACTCGATCCTGACTTCCCGCATTCCGAGCATGTCGCGAGCCTTGCCCTTCAGCTTTACGATGGGCTGCTAGCCTGGGGATGGCAACCCTCCATAGATGCGGCCTCAGCCCGTTCTAGTCTGCTTGCTGCCGCTCTTCTGCACGATGTGGGTAAGTCGGAAGGCCAGAAGGGCCATCACAAAGTTTCGTTCGATTTGATTCGAGCTCACGGCAACCCCCTGGGCTGGAAGCCCGCGGATCTACAGCGCGCCGCGATTGTTGCCCGTTTTCACCGAGGAGTCTTGCCCACAAGAAAACACAAAACTCTGCGCGATCTCCTCCCCGACGAACAAAAAGCAACCATCCAGCTTGCCGCTGTCCTGCGTCTGGCCAATGCCCTGGATACCGCGCACGATGGCCGCATCCGGCGTATTCACATTGATCTTGATAATGATCAGGTTAAGAGCAAAAGTAAGAGAAACGAAGCTTTGATTATCGCTGCCGAAGGCTATTCATCCCTCGGACAAGCTGGTCGGACCATCGCCGCCGAACGCCATCTGCTGGAGACTGTTCTGCATCGGCCTGTGCTGGTTAGGCCGATCAAGAATTCCTCAACTCGACCCGTCCTGAGTGGCCGACGGTAGCTTCTCAGCCACTTTTCACCGCCCCGCCCAAGCGGTTACAACTGACGCATCCATGACCCACGCCCAACTAGTCGAGAAAGCCGTTCACTGGCTGCGCCGCTACCGTTGCGGAGTCGTGCTCTCCGAGCAGGCGTGCGTAAGCGGAGAGATGCCCGATGCCATCGGCTGGAAGCGCGCCTGTCATTCCGTACTCGTCGAATGCAAAGTCACGCGTTCTGACTTTCTCGCCGATCGCGCCAAACCGTTTCGCCTCAAGCCGGAGCAAGGAGTAGGCTGCGAGCGCTTTTATCTAGCTCCGGCCGGACTCGTGCGCCGAGAAGAACTGCCTGGTGGGTGGGGACTGCTGGAATTCCGTCGCGGCAGAATCGAAAGCACACATCCCTCGGCAAAGAATCTCCGCAGCGTCACCGGGTTCCGTTACGAAATGAATCTCTTGCTCGCCAGCCTGCGCCGCGTCGAGCTACGCGTCGAACCGCAAAGCATCACCGATTTCCTTAAGTGGAAGAACCGCATGGCCGAATACAACCGCGGCACCCTTCCTGAAGGACTCGCTTCCACCGAAGAAGAAGTCAACGTTTTCCTGGAACCAGATCTGACGTTATAGCGAGCAGCTAGAGGCTAAGGCCATCCTTCACAGTTCTCGCCGTCCTTCGATAGCTTTAAGCATGGTGATCTCATCGGTGTACTCTATGTCACTGCCCACCGGGATGCCCATCGCGATGCGCGTCACTTTCACGCCAACGCGCTTGAGTTGCTGGGAGAGATATGCAGAGGTGGCTTCGCCTTCGACCGTAGGATTAGTGGCTACGATCACTTCATCCACATTGCCCGCATCGACGCGGGCAATGAGGTTCGCGATGCGCAATTGCTCCGGCCCCACGCCGTGCAGTGGCGAAAGCGATCCGTGCAGCACATGGTAGACACCATTGAAATGTTTGGTCTTCTCAATGGCGGCAATGTTGGTCGGCTCCTCAACCACGCACACCAGCCGCTGATTTCGGGTCGCGCTGGTGCAATAAACACACGGATCCACGTCGGTAATATTGTTGCAAACGGAGCACAGCCGCAGGCTGGCCTTCACGTCGCGCACCGCCGCGGCCAGCGCCTCGGCATCGTCATCGCTCGCGCGCAGAATATGGAACGCCAGCCGTTGTGCGCTCTTGCTCCCCACGCCCGGCAGTTTCTTCAGTTCATCAATCAGCCGCGACATCGGTTCAGCAAATTTGGACATAAAAATTGAGTGATTTCGTGATCGGGTCATCGGGCGATTTGAAAACCAAAATCCAAAGAATTGGGCGAGATGGCCCGATCATCAATCGCCCGATCTCTTCACAGCCCGCCCATGCCCAGTCCGCCCAACATTCCACCCACCGTCGATTGCATCGCTCCATCCACTTTGCGCGAGGCTTCGTTTACCGCAGCCAGGATCAAATCCTGCAGCATCTCCACATCGCCGGATTTCAGTGCTTCCGGATCGATGTGAATACTGAGCAGTTGCTTGCGGCCATCCATTTTCGCGGTAACCGTGCCTCCGCCCGACGACGCCTCCACCACCGTCTCCTGCATTTTCTTCTGCAGGTTCTCGTACTGCGATTTCGCTTTCGACATCAATTCTTGCAGATTGAATCCACCCATAATGGCTCTACCGCTTCTCCTTGTAATCAATCACGGTGCGAATCTGTGCGCCAAATTTCTCTTGCAGCCGCCGGACTACCAAGTCTTGCTCAGCCCGATTCCGCCCATTCGTTCCTCCACTCGCACCGTTCGTTCTGCCAGCACCATTGCGCTTTACTTCCGGGCTCGCCACAGCCGCGCCGGGAACTACTTTCAACCTGACGGCCCGTCCCAGAACGCCGCTAGCGGAAGCGATTGCTAATCGCCTTGCCTCAGTTCCCAACGACATATCCACCACCGTCTGCGATTCTGTAACTTTGATCACGAGCTCGTTTCCTTCGACCGCCCATTCGCCCGCCTCGAGCATCGAGACCAGAATGCGCTGATTGCCGTCCGCGAGCGTCTGCAGCACGGCGCTCTTGAGTTTCTCGAGGGGCGCGATAGGGGCGGAAAGTAACGTCTCCGTTTCGGGCGGCGAACTCATTTGCGCCTTCGGCTCGGCTTCGGCGCGCAAAGTGATCTGCGGTTCGGCCACATTCTCGCCAAGACTTGCCGGTGCGGCAGCCCCCATGATTACAGGCGTAGGCGATGTTGCGGCTCCGAACATGCGGGGAGCCCCCGCGGGAACCACCTCCGATGAAAACTCCTGCCGTGGACTGCCCTTGCGCGCCGAGTCAGCTGCAAATGGCGAAACATGATTGGAACGGCCTGGCGCAACTGCCTCTGTGCGTCGTGCGCTCGCAGTTGAACCAAAAATTGAAGGCCGCGCGGGAGTTCTGGGCGCGCTCCCCGCAGAGCCTGAAGCATTCGAAGAAGCGGCCACTTCGCCGAGCAGTTGCTCGATGGGCAACAGGCGTTGCGCATGCGCCATCTTTAGCAGCCCGAGTTCCAGATGAAAACGCTGCTCCTGCCTGTAGCCCAGTTCTCCGTGGGTGCGAAGCATGATCTGCAAATGACGCGTGAGATCCTCTTCGCCAAACAAAGCCGCGACACGCTCAACGCGCTCGCGCTCTTCACTCGAAATCTGCAACAGGGAAGAGTCTTTACCCGCAATCTTGGCAACCGTGGCATTCCTCAGAAATCGCACCATCTGCCGTGCAAAATGCGTGGGGCTGTGCCCTTCGCTGATGAGATGGTCAACTTGCCGCAGCACGTCTTCGATAGCGCCCCGAGCGATGGCCTGCATCACCTCCTCGAGAACATGCGAGGGAGCGGCGCCGACCAGGTCCCGCACTGAGTCCGCCGTGATCCGTCCGTTGGAAGATGCGATTGCCTGATCGAGAATCGATAACGCGTCCCGCATGGAGCCGTCGCCAGCCTCAGCCAGTAGCGCTAGAGCATCGTCATCCGCTTCGATCTTTTCGCGTCCGACGAGGTCGCGCAGTTGGCCGACGATCGCATCGAACTTTACTGCGCGGAAACTGAAATGCTGGCAGCGTGAACGAATCGTCTGCGGAATGTCCTCCGGCTGCGTGGTTGCCAGCATAAAAACAATATGATCCGGCGGCTCTTCCAGCGTCTTCAGCAGCGCGTTGAAGGCGGCGTCGGTAATCTGGTGAGCTTCATCGAGGATGTAGATCTTGAAGCGATCTCGCGCCGGACGGTAGCGCGCGGCCTCACGTAGTTCGCGGATCTCGTCGATCCCGCGATTGGTGGCGGCGTCGATCTCGATCACGTCAACCGCATTACCGGCGCGAATCTCGGTGCAGGACTCGCAGATTCCGCAAGGCTCTACAACCGGCTTATCGGAAGAACGGCAATTCAAAGCCGCCGCCAGAATCCGTGCCACGGTGGTCTTTCCAATACCCCGATGACCGCTGAAAATATAGCCGTGGGCGGTACGGCCCTGTTCGAGCGCGTTTTGCAAGGTACGGGTAACGTGCTCCTGTCCGATAACATCGGAGAATTTCTGTGGACGATATTTGCGCGCCAGGACGGTGTAGCTCATGAGCCGGAAGAGACGATTATACGTGATGGCGAGGGGATCGGGTCGCCGTTCGCTCCCCAGTGGATGCTTGCTAAAACGGAACAGCAAGCGATAGTCTGGTGCGTCCACTCGGTGTGTCGGAGCGGCCGGCTCCCGTGGAGCGACAAGGAGAGAGTTACCATGCAACTGAAGCTGTCAACGCAAACGAAAGATGGAATCTTGCTGGTCGATTGTAGCGGCCGGATCGTGTTTGGGGAAGAGTCTTCGCTGTTGCGGGAGACTGTTAAAAAAGCCGTAACACAGAATAATCGCATCGTTCTGAATCTGGGCGAGGTCAATTACATCGATTCCGGCGGACTGGGAACGTTGGTGGCGCTGCGTACGACCGCGCAAAATGCCGGCGGCACCATCAAGTTAACGAACCTGACCAAACGCGTGGGCGATCTGCTGCAAGTCACCAAGTTGCTCACGGTTTTCGATGTATACAACTCCGAGGCGGAAGCCATCGCATCCTTTCGTCAGGCGGCGGCCTAGTCCGGCCCTGCGAGTTTGGGGCTCAGCAATCGCGGGTGTAATTCTCGCGAATGGTCCCCAGCTGCGCCGGACTTCCTCGCATGCTTCCTCGCATCATCTTCATTCTGTGCCTGCTGCTGAGCGCCAGCGGCTTCGTCTCGCCGCCACTCGCTCTGGCGCTGGGGTTGGTCTTTGGTCTGACGTTGCCACATCCCTACGGCCGGGAAGCGAAGGCAATTTCCAAGTACCTGTTACAAGGCTCCGTCGTCGGGCTTGGTTTCGGAATGAATCTTCATCAGGTTGTTCAGGCCGGGCGTAGCGGCTTCGTTTACACCATGCTGGGCATCAGCTTCGCGATGCTTGTGGGCATGGGATTGGGCGCGCTGTTCAGTGTGCAACGCGTGCCCGCGTTTCTCATTTCCACCGGTACTGCAATTTGCGGCGGTAGCGCTATCGCCGCTGTCGGGCCCATCACGCAGGCTAGCGACGAAGAGATGGCCATAGCTCTGGGAACGGTCTTTGTGCTGAACTCGGTGGCACTGCTCATCTTTCCTACTATCGGCGCGGTCCTGAAGTTGACGCAGTCGCAGTTTGGACTATGGGCGGCGCTAGCCATTCACGACACCAGTTCCGTGGTCGGAGCGGCGGCCAAGTATGGAGCCGTAGCGTTGGCCATTGCGACCACTGTGAAACTGGCACGCGCTCTGTGGATTGTGCCTCTTTCACTGGCAACGGCGGTAGTACGTGGCGCCAAGGCGAAGATTCAGTGGCCGTGGTTCATCGGCTTGTTTTGCCTGGCAGCGGTGTGCAACACCAATTTCCCGTCTGGAGCACATGCCTACTCCCTTGCGGTAAAGGTTGCAAAGATCGGACTGACCGCGACTTTGTTCTTGATCGGCAGCGGCATCTCCATAGCAACCATCAAGCGAGTAGGGCACAGGCCACTGCTGCAAGGAATTGTCCTGTGGCTGCTGGTTTCGGCGGGATCGTTATGGCTGATTCGCTACGGGTGGATTGCGCTGTGAAGAAGGAGAGAAAAGTGTCCTCAAAGAGTATAGGGGTGAAGCAAGGAGGCGATGCTTCCCCTGCTCACTCGTCGAACGTGCGCATGCGCATCGAGGCTGCGATCCGTCGCATTCCCAAAGGTAAAGTATCCACCTACGGAGCGATTGCCCGAGCCGCCGGATTTCCTGGGGGCGCGCGTCAGGTCGCGAAAGTACTGCATCGGGGCTATGGATTGCCTTGGCAGCGTGTGCTAGGCGCCGGTGGAGAAATTAAGCTGCGTGGCGATTCGGCTATCGAACAGCGCCTGCGATTGGAAGGCGAGGGCGTTCACTTCCGCGGCCGTCGCGTCGATATGAAGGCGCACGAATTCAAATTCGCGAGCAGCACCGCGGCAAAGAAACATTGACTCGAAGTTATAGGTCCCTCGGGGCGCTACTTCTTGAACTGCTCGTCAATCTCCACTTGATATCCCGTGACCAGCTTGTTGGTTTCGTTTGCCATGCCGACGACAGCCATCAACTCTTTGAACATCGAGTCTGTCATACCTTTCTTCTGTGCCGACGCGGTATGCGAAGCGATGCAGTAGTGGCATTGATTGGTCACGCTGACGGCGACATAGATCATTTCTTTGGTCAGTGGATCGAGCGCGCCAGGCGCCATGATCTGTTTGATATCTTCCCAGGTGCGCTTCAGCGTAGCGGGATCATGCGCAATCGCCTTCCAAAAGTTATTGATCCAATCGGTCTTGCGCGTGGCCATAATGTCGTCGAAAACCGCGCGCACTTCGGGGCTTGCATCTGTATATTCGATGAGTCCAAGTGTTGCCATGAGTTCTCCAGGTCCTAAATCAATTCACCACAGAGTCACAGAGAAACAGAGAAAGCAAAACCGAAGAAAGGGCTTGCCCCTGACTCCGTTGCTGATGCGGTTTTTGTCTCACGCGAAGCTATGTCGGTAGCTCTCCGTTCAGCAACTTCCCCAATCCCGCCGCCGGACACCGCACTCCCACATAAAACTGCCCGAACAGCGCGTATACAGCGCTCACTTGATCGAAGCGCATTTCGTAGATCAGTTTCTTGAAGACGAGTGGATCGTCCGCGAACAGATCGACGCCCCACTCCCAATCGTCGAAGCCGATCGAGCCGGTTATAATCTGCTTCACTTCGCCCGCGTAACGGCGCCCCACCAGTCCATGCTCATTCATCTGGCGGGCGCGCTCTTCGATGGGCAGCGTATACCAGTTCTTGTCCTCGCCGCGCCGCCGGTCCATGGGATAAAAACAGATGTAACGGTTCGCCGGGATCTGAGGAAATAGCCGTGGATGCATTGCCTCTCGATGCCGGTCGAGCTTGCACTCGATCTCAGCCTTCCACTGGTCGGAATGAGGCTGAATCCCTTGCGCGGTCAGTTCTTTGTAGATCTTGAGCGTGGAGTCATAGAGCCCGAGTTCGATGATCGACAGATACGAAGAGGTGGGTTCGAGATAATCGCTCAGCCGCAGACCGGCGATCTTGAGCTCGGCTTGATTGAGCTCTGCGAAGGAGTTGCGGAAGTGTACGAGCAGCAAATCGCCCTTGTGGCCGATCAAGGAAAAAAGCGCGGATTGCCCCTCGGATCTTTGTTCCATTTCGCACAGCACTGCCGTCGCTTCCCGAGCGATCTCAGTCCGCGTATCTTCCGGCAGGGCGCGCCAGGCTGTCCAGCGGAAACGCATCATCTGATGCAGCACGCTATAGCCCTCGGTTGTTAGCGGAACTTCCGGAATCTCCGCCGAAGCAGTCTGCGGAGGGCCGCTTTGCGGCCGCGCGGGGGAAGCCGTTGTGATGGTCATTGGGTTCTCGGGGCGAGTGCTCATGATTTCATCATCTATTGTACGCAAGACCTGCGAAGCCAGCGAGTCCACGGTTACAATCAAGTTGGCTCTCCGTGCGCTATGGATTTTTTCATGCGAAAAATCGGCCTCATAGCCTGCATGCTTTTCCTCTCGACCTTGGTTACCGCACAGAACAAACGTCTATGGGTGCTGAGTGCGCCGGGGACAGCGGTCGAGTATGACTCCGCAACTTTTGCACAAAAGCAGAAGATGGAAATCCCACCCGATGCATTAGCGTCGCCGTCAAGATTTTCCGTCAATTCCTTGGGGCAGATGTTGTTCGCCGAGCCTGTGGCCTTGCCGCTCGTGGAAGGCGATCTCTCTGCCGAACGAAAAGTTTGGTTCTGGAATGGTCACGCGGCGAACATGCTTTCACGCGATGTCGCTCGCGCCACCTCGACGGCGGGATCAAACCTGGTTATTACCGAGTCGGCGCCCGTGCCATTTCTGTCGGCGGATGGCGCGTATCTCTACTGGTTTTCGAATCAGGCACGCCACCTGCAGCGCGATGGCGTGGATCTCTCCACCAAGACAACCTGGCTGGCCTGGCGGACGGACCTCGCCGGCGACGGACGTCAGGACTTAGCCTCGGTCGCTATGCCTGAATGTTCTTGCACGACTGGAGGGTGCGAGGAAACCTGCCCCTACGGAGATACCTGGATTCCTGACGAAGGGTTGGGCAAGTTTTTTCTGCTGACCCTGTTTATCCAGGGACAAACGACACCGGTCTACAAGTCGACCTCCGCTTATGAGGAGAATGCAAACCAGTGGACGCCGACGTCGTTCGATCCCCCGCTGCAGCGCGTGCTGGACGCCGCTAATCCTGCGGCGATCCTGGAAGCGATCCCCGACAGGGGCTGCTGCGGATGGTCCAATGAAAGCGATGACCAGACTCTGCTGCATCTTCAGGGCAAAAGATTGACCATATTCGATGAACTCGCGGCCTACAAGAATCCCGACTATGACGTGAGCTTTTACACTCAGAACGGCAAGCTGTCGCCCAATCTCAGATCCGTGGCGATCACGATCACTGCAACAGCCAAGCCAAATACGCCGATTCAACTTGCCCAGCAAGGACAGGCCAATCCGGAGGAGTCGCAGCATATTCGCAAGGCTCTGGTAGATCTCCCAGCAGTCGAAGTTAAGAGGGTCGAGGATCCTCCTCGGCCCCTCGCTTTTTTGCCGCATGCGACCCTCGTGGGCTGGATCAATGATAAAGAGATCGTGATTGTGGAGGATCACTTGCTCGTTGCCTATAACCTCGCGAGCGGAGCGCGCCGAAAGTCGAACATACGCGTCGAAGATGGCGCACAAGTTTTTCTGCGCTGAGGGATCCCCGATCAATTGTTGAACCGCGAAGATTCGTCCGCCAACCCCCCAAAAGACCGTATTTCACCGCTTTCATTGACTTGCCGCAGTCCGGCACGTAGGATTTTTCAACGTGATTGGAAGAACCATTTCGCACTACCGGATTATCGAGAAACTCGGCGGCGGCGGGATGGGTGTGGTCTACAAGGCGGAAGACCCCCGCCTGCATCGTTTTGTTGCGCTCAAGTTCTTGCCCGATGCGGTCGCCCGTGACCCACATGCGCTCGCTCGTTTTGAGCGCGAAGCCCAAGCCGCATCCGCGCTCAACCATCCTAGTATTTGTACGATTCACGATATCGGCGAGCAGGATGGCCAGGCGTTCATCGCCATGGAGTTTCTGGATGGTCTGCCCCTGAAGCACCGCATTGGGGGCCGCCCTTTGGACCTGAAAACTCTATTAGCACTAGCCGTAGAAATTGCCGATGCCCTCGATGCCGCTCATACCCACGGCATCATTCATCGCGATATCAACCCGGTCAATATTTTTGTCACCAAGCGCGGTCACGCCAAGATCCTCGACTTCGGTCTCGCCAAACTCACAGAAGGTGATGAAGCCGTTCTCAGCGGCAATACTTTTGGGGAAATAACCCAGTCTCCTCACGATCCGGCTCGTCCGGGCTTTGCTTTGGGAACTATTCCTTACATGTCGCCGGAGCAGGCTTTGGGCCGGCCTCTGGATTCCCGAACCGATCTTTTCTCTTTCGGCGTCGTCCTCTACGAGATGGCGACCGGAATTCTGCCTTTCACCGGCCAAACGACCGCCGCATTTTTTGACTCTCTGATTCACGCCGCGCCGGAATGGCCCCTGCGGTTCAGCTCCGCTACTCCTGCCGAACTGGAACGCATTGTGCGGAAGGCGCTTGAGAAAGATCCCGGGGATCGTTATCAAAGCGCCGCCGAAATGCGCACCGATGTTCAGCGACTACGCCGCGAGGTCGAGTCCGGACAAGCCCTCACAGCCGCACCGGTCGCCCGTCCCGTGCCGGATTCGAAGGAACGAATCCGTGCCATGTTCGCCACGGCTCTCACCACCGCTGCCCACCAGACCAAGTCCCGTAAGGTGCCGTGGATCGCGGCGGGACTGATGGCACTCGCGATCCTCGTCGCAGTCGTCTTATTTCTGAGATCGCCTGAGCCCCCACCTGGCGTGATCTCTTCGCTGCAGATTACAAACGACGGAACATCGAAACGCTCTCTCGTGACCGACGGCACCCGGTTGTACTTTTCCGAACACGTCAGCGGCCATTCGGTATTAATGCAGGTTTCCGCAGCGGGGGGAGAGACCGCGCCGGTGCCCATCTCGCTGGCCAGTGCCGATGTCTACGATTTCTTTCCGGGCCGCGCCGAATTACTGGTCAAAGGAGTGGCAGAGGGTTCGGACACGGAATGGCCGGTCTGGATATTGCCGCTGCCCGCAGGATCGCTGCGGCCGGTGGGAAATATTCTGGCACACGCCGCCACATGGGCCCCCGACGGCCAACATATCGTCTTTGCGAGGAACTCAAGCCTGTACACTTGCAATGTCGACGGAACTGATTCGCATGAACTCATCGCCGTTTCCGGAGTTCCGTTTGCCCCTCGATTTTCTCCCGACGGCCGCCGCTTGCGCTTCACCATTCGCAATACCGACCTGCGCACTTCTTCCTTGTGGGAAATTTCACCGGACGGGAAGAATTTGCATCCGGTCCTCCCGGGGTGGAATAAGCCATCCCAGGAGTTCGGCGGGACCTGGATGCCTGATGGAGAAAATTTTCTGTTTGAATCAACGCGCGACCACAGCCAGAATATCTGGGCTCTTCATGAGCATGAGTCGCTGTTTCATGGCGCGAATGCCCAACCGACGCAACTGACCGTCGGTCCGCTCATGTTCAGCAACCCCACCCCCAGTCCGGACGGGAAAAAGTTGTTTGTGATCGGTCAGCAGCGCCGCTTCGATCTGATTCGTGTGAACGGCAACTCACAGCAGTTTTCCATCTATCTTCCGGGCGTGTCGGCTGGTGAGGCCGATATCACCCGCAACGGCGAGTGGATGACCTACGTATCTCATCCCGACCTCACGCTGTGGCGAAGCAAATCGGATGGAAGTTCCCGCACGCAACTTACCTACGCGCCAACGCTGGCTCACATGCCGCGGTGGTCGCCCGATGGAACTCAGATCGCGTTCATGGCTTCGAGCCCAGGAAAAAGTTGGAAGATCTTCATCATATCGGCCGAGGGGGGCACTCCACGTGAGGTGACTGCCGGCAACCAAAACCAGGGGGATCCTACCTGGATGCCGAAAGGCGATGCGATCGTTTTCGGCGGAATGCCATGGCTGGAATACATCCCGGCGGCCGGTCCCAATATTCAAATCGTCGATTTGAAAACTTCGCAGGTGTCGGATGTCCCGGGCTCGGAAAACCTCTTCAGTCCGCGGTGTTCGCGGGACGGCCGCTACCTTGCGGCTCTCTCCGCAGACTCCACCAAGCTGATGCTGTACGACATCGAGAAGAAGAGTTGGTCGCAACTCGCCACGTCCCGCTTCGGTTTCGAGAACTGGTCCCCCGATGGAAAATATCTGTATGCCGAGGATTATTCCGACAAGACCGACGATATTGTTCGTGTAACTGTGGCCAATGGCCAGATGGAACGCTTACTCAGCCTGAAGGAAATTCCGCGCGGCTTCGATCCATGGGAATTTTGGGTGGGCCTCGCACCCGACGACTCCCCGCTCCTGATGCGGGATAGAAGTACGCAGGAAATCTATAGCTTGGATGTGCGTTTTCCGTAGCGGAAAAACGTCTGTCAATCCAACGGCTCCAGTGTTGTATCGCGTCGTATCATATCCGCTTGATTGGGACACCACCCTCCATGAACATTCTTGATGTCGTTGTCGGCAAGCCCATCAAAACCAGTGACGAACGTGCCGAACAAATTGGTCCTGCACAGGGAGTTCCCATCTTTGGTCTCGACGGGCTGAGTTCGGCCGCCTACGGTCCGGAAGCCGCTCTCAGCCTTTTGATTCCGCTCGGCCTCTTGGGCGTTCGCTATATTGTTCCGGTTAGCGCTGCCATCATCACCTTGCTGGTGATTGTGTACTTCTCTTATCGCCAGACCATTGCTGCCTATCCCTCCGGCGGCGGTTCTTATACGGTGGCGCGATTCAACCTCGGCGCGCCCGCCGGACTCCTGGCGGCGGCCGCGTTGCTCGCCGACTACATTCTTACCGCAGCGGTTGGTATCTCGGCGGGAGTGGGCGCCTTGATCTCCGCCGTTCCGTCTTTACTGCCGCACACCGTCTCTCTCTGCGTGGGAATCCTGATTCTCATCACCATCCTTAATCTCCGCGGCGTGCGCGAGGCCGGCACGGCTTTCGCGCTTCCCACTTATTTATTTCTGGGCACGGTGCTCATCACCATTGCCGCGGGGCTTCTCCGGGTCTTGTTCAGTGGAGGTCATCCCGCTCCAGTCGTTCCCCTTCCACCTCCTCCGCATGCAACGGAAGCCGTCACCTATTGGCTGCTGCTCAAAGTCTTCGCCAGTGGTTGCACGGCCTTGACCGGAGTGGAAGCTGTCAGCAACGGCGTAAAAGCTTTTCGCGAACCCACGGTAAAAAACGCGCAGCGCACGCTGACCGTAATTATTTTTCTTCTCGCGGTGTTGCTGGCGGGGATTTCGTATCTAGTCAAAGCTTATGGAATTGCAGCCACCGATCCGGGCGCGCCGGGCTACCAGAGTGTCCTGTCCATGCTGACTTCTGCTGTATTTGGCAAAGGCATTTTCTACTACCTCACCATCGGCTCGATACTGGTCGTGCTCTCCCTATCCGCCAACACCGCCTTCGCCGATTTCCCGCGCCTCTGCCGCGCCATCGCCCAGAATAATTACTTGCCGCACGTCTTCGGCTACCGCGGAAGGCGATTGGTCTATACCTACGGAATTGTGGTTCTGGCGTTGCTGTGCGGAGGTGTTCTGATTCTTTTCGGCGGTATTACCGACCGGCTCATCCCGCTCTATGCTGTCGGCGCTTTTATGGCTTTTACCCTCTCGCAGGCGGGCATGGTCATGCACTGGGAAAAGAATCGCGGCCCGCAGTGGCTGAGGAGCGCTTTCGTGAATGGTCTCGGAGCATTCGTCACTGGCATCACGACCATCGTCGTGCTGGTCGCGAAATTCGTAGAAGGCGCCTGGATCACGCTGCTTTTCATTCCTCTGACGATCGTTTTCTTCTCCCTGGTCCGGCGCCACTATCATGCAATCAAATTGCTTACCACCTGCAGGAATCCCGTCGATACGGCCGCTCTGAACCAGCATCCGATCGTCGTCGTTGCCATAGACCGCTGGAGCAACATCACCTGTCAGGGAATCCAGTTCGCCGCCCGGTTATCTCCGGAAGTGATCGCCGTCCATGTCGAGCCCAACGAGCATTCTGAGTTGCTTCAGGACGATTGGGAACAATACGTTGACAAACCTTTTCGGTCGGCGGGTAAGCAGCCCCCACAACTTCGTTTCCTGCCCTCACCCTACCGATTCGTGATCATCCCCTTCGTCCAATTCATCCTCGATCTTTCAAAACAAAATCCTGATCGCAGCATTGTCGTTGTTATACCGGAGCTAGTGGAGGATCGATGGTACGAGTACTTTCTCCACAACCAGCGAGGGCGCCTTTTGGAGTGGGTGTTGCTTGCACGCGGCAATGAACGAATTTTCACGGTTAGCGCGCCCTGGTATGTCGGGAAAAGGAACTGATTTTATCGGGAGACAGAATTTCGAAAGTTCCCATTTACCTCGGAAAAATCAGGACGTTACCTGTTTTGCTTTTCGCGCACCCGAGCGATAGAGAGCCCAGCCTAGAACGTTTGCTCCCAGAACGACAGCGGCGATTTTCAATGAATATTTCCACGAGCTCTCCACGTCGATGATGGGAAAAATCGAGAGTACGACGTAAAGCAACGTCATTAAGAATCCCGAGACGGCCACAACCCGCAGCCATAATGCCGGGCGCAAGCCTCGCTCCTTGGGCGACAGAAACGGTATGGCGAACAGCGCAAGATAGGCGATGGCGTAGAACGTGAAGCCCCAAGTCAGCAAGAGCTCATAAGCTTCCTGCGAACCGACCCCGATCAGCGCAACCACGCTTCCGGTCAGGGTGACGGCTCCTAGGAAAAGAATGGAGTTGACTGGAGTCTTGTATCTGGCATGCAGGCGAGTAAACCATTCAGGCAGCAAATGATCCCAGCCCGCCACCATCGGAAGGCGGGTGCTGGCGCTGAAATATACGCTGAAAGACGTGGGGTAATTCACGAAGAGCAGCACTATGGCGAAGGGGACGATGAAACCGGATAAACCAAAAGCCCGCGAGCCCAAGCGCAAAGCTTGCGGGATGGGCCCGACCACGTCCACCGCCTCGGGCGAAACAAACGCCAGGATTGAACTCGTGGCAAAGATATAAATGAGTGCAATGAACGGTGCAGTGATCAGCACCGACCGCGTAAGGTTGCGCGCCGGACTACGGCACTCACCCGCAAAGATGGCCACATACTCGAAGCCGCTAAGCGCTCCGAACATCATCTTGGTGAAAACGCTGAGGCTGAAGACTGTCAGCGGCGGCATTACCAGGCGAAGGGGATGATATTCGGCCAGGGTTCCTCGCCAGCGGTTTAGCAGCGGTGTGGCAATGAGCGCCGAAAGCGTGATCAAGGTGGCGATGCTGCCCGCATTGCCCAGCCACTTACCGACGCGCAGTCCAAGCGCTGCCATCACCATCATCGCGAGAATCAGAGCAAAGGAAACGGCGAGGATCAGCCACGTGCTGGATGCTACCCACGCCCAGGAGGGCCCCAGGGCGTATGCCACAAATGTTGTAGTGACCAATCCGATCACGGCGACATACAGCATTACGAAAAGCCAGAGATTCCACGCCACCAGAAAACCGATCTGGTCGCCGAAGGCCAGTCTCGCCCACTCGTATAGCCCACCTTCGAGCGGCATCAGGCGATTGAGATGAGCGACTACCATGGCCAGCGGAATGAAAAACAGAATGATCGCAGCCAGCCAGAACGCGACGTGGGCTGATCCAGCCTTAGCAGCGGTACCAAAGAAGTCCAGCACAATGACGAGCAGAATTTGCGCCATGACCAGGTCGAACAGCCCAAGTTCCTTGCGCAGGGCTGCGCTGTGGGCTTTGACTTCGGCTTCCGCGGTACGCGACGTGATGAACTGCCCTGGAGTCAATTGCTCACCGCTATCCCATTTTCTCTATTTCGGCGCGACGCTTTTTGGGCATGGTTTTCCCTCACTCAACAAGAGCCAGCATTAGATCACACGAGGCGGATGGTTTGAATATCCAGATCCGCAACCGGACAGTTACGGCTTACAGCACCAAGCAGGCGAGCTTGGGGTCGCCCGCCTGCTTCATTCCAAGGCTGAAATCTATTTAGTGATGATCGTGATCGCCGTGGCCGTGTCGCCAGGTCCAGTATTCCTTATTGTTCTTCGGGGGGCAGTTTCCGGAAGTCTCGGTTTTCGTCTCTATGGTTTTCCCGCGCCCAGGTGTGGTAGTAGGTAACCTCATCATCGTTCCAGACGTGGTAATCGCTGTCGTCGGGGTCATAGACTCGGTAGTAATGATGATGGGCGCAGGCCATGCCTGTCACTGAAAACGTCAGCGCGGCGGCCAAGAACCATGAACTGAGAAATCGTGACTTGCGGTGCATTGGTGAATGCTCCTCCTCTCGGATCCCTTAATAAGTTTAATTCCCAACTAGATCGCCCGTAAGTTGGTTGCCGGATCACGAGCGCAGGTTGCTTTCGTAGCAATTTGCGAGAAGTTCCAACTCTCGTTTTCGAATCATCTCCTGCTTGGAGGGATCGGATATCCTGGTCCAGAACACTAGGATGTAACCGCCTAGATTTGTTCCCTTGGGTTAGAATTGAGTAAATCCTTCAGAGTTCTGTAAATATACTTCAAAAGTCCAAGGAGTACTTGCCAATGTATCCGGAAATTATGGTCATCCCGATGCGCGAAGAGTTAAGCCGGTTGGGTATCGAGGAGTTGCGCTCCGGCGAAGCTGTCGACCGTGCTCTGAAAGCTCGTCCCGGCACGACCATGGTGGTGGTGAACTCCATCTGCGGATGCGCTGCTGGCCGCATGCGTCCTGCAGTCCGGATGGCGCTGGAGAAGGCGACACATCCTGATAAAGCGTTCACTGTATTCGCGGGACAAGACATCGAAGCGACCGAACGCGCTCGCAGTTACTTCACGGGACAACCGCCGTCCTCACCCTCGATTGCCATTCTGCGCGAGGGTCAACTCGTCTACATGATGCCCCGCCGCGACATCGAATCCCGCGAAGCCCCAGCCATCGCCGCTGATCTCGCGGCTGCGCTCGACAGGTTTTGCGCCCGGCCCGCGCAAGTCTAGAATCAGTTTGTCATTACCAGTCTAAAACTCAGTCTGCCACGGCAACCCTCGAAGTTTGTTTGTCATTTCGAGGGGCCGCGCGGCTCTAAAGGAATCTGCGTTCCTTGCTCTCGCCGCGAAATCCTCCTACTTCTTCGGCCCGCTTACTCTAAACGCTTTCACCGCGATCCCGTTGGGTTGCAAGCCCACCGGAATCATGGTCAGCAGCGAATACTCCGTCGGCTCCAGCTTTCGGGGATCACGCTTCTGAATCACCGTGACGTCTCCTGACTGCGTGTCCAGCACCAGCAGATATTTCTGATCCTGCGACAGAGCCAGCCCGTCCGGATGGCTCCCCACAGGCATAGTCGCGATGCGTTTGCCCATCTCAATGTCATAGACCGAAACACTGTCCGATCCGAAATCACTCACGTATAGCCGTGAGTTATCTAGGGTAACTACTCCTCGTGCGGGATGTTGCCCGATCAGCACGCTGCTGCCCACTTCGTCGTTTGCCGTCTCAACGATCGAAATGCTGTCGGAATCAAAATCGCAGACCATCAACTCACCGCCATCGGGCTTCAGTACCAGGCTCGCCGGCGTTCGTCCTACATCCAGTAGCGCCAGTACGTGGTCGTTCGTCGGGTCGTGAGCTTTTTCCGGGCCTGACGCCAGCGCGATGGACGCCACTTGAGACGATCCTGAACAAGTCACAAAGGCTTTGCTCGAATCGGGCAATATCGCAATGTCCTCCGGTTGCTGACACACTGGCAAAGTCGCTCGCACCCTCAGTTGTTTCGCATCGATTAGCGAAACTGTGTTGTCGGCGCGATTGGATACCACCAGTGTGTTGCCGTCCGGCGAAATCCGCGCCAGTCCTGGCACAGAACCCACGCGCACATTCCCCAGCACGATGCGCTTCTCCAGATCGATTACCGAAACATTGGCCGACCCCGAGTTCGCCACATAAGCGCGCCTGCCATCCTCCGAGATATCGATAAAGTAGGGCCGCCCGTGAACTCCAATGGTAGCCACCACAGCATTGTTCTCGGTGTCAATGACGCTGACGTTATTCGATCCTGAATTCACTGCATAAATTTCGTTTTTCTTGCTGTTCGCAGCAATTCCAGTCGGGTCTGCCCCCACCGCGATCGTATTTGCCAGCTCGAACGTCCGCAGATCGATCACACTGACCGTGTTGCTCTTGCCGTTGGTCACGTAGGCATATTCGCGGTAGGCCGGTCCGTAATCCGGCAGAGCCTGCTCGCGAAAATACCACCATCCGGCCGCACCGAGCAGCGGAATTAGAACAAGGATGATCAGGATCTTTCGCAAGATGAGAGCTGCTTCCCTGGAGGAAATCTGGAAGCAACAAGATTACCAGAGAGCGCCGTTTCAAGCAGTGACCTAGCGGGATGTCAGTTCGGGCCGCGCCAACGTTCGATTCAATTCGCTGGTCAGCGCCGTCAGGTTTTCGTTCGAAACTCGGATCTCTCCGTCTGACACAATAAGTAATTTTCCCGATCCCGTGCCTTGAAATTGCACGCGGTGCAGAGTCGCATAGCTACGGGCAGGCGCCGGGAGCGCCGCTTTGAACTCCCCACCTTGGCGCACGACAGAAAGAAGTGACTGGGTCACCTTGTCGCGTACCAGGTCGCCCAGTGAGCCCGAGCGCAACAACTCGCCTACCAGCCCTCGCCCGTCGATGCGCCCAATCTGCGCCGCCAATCGCACTGTGCCGTCCTCTGCCACCGCCGGGGTTACACTCACTTGAATCGCACCATTGCCCTCCACCATCTCGTTCATGTTTCTGCCAAGGCAGGCCCAGCGCTCATAGTGTAGTTGCACCTCCACCAAACTCGCCGGCGGCTGAGGAGTAAGAGCAGCCGTTTGGATAGCAATCCGCTCGCCGCATCGGTCCGATCTGTCGAGTTGGTCGCGGAGCACGTCAGCAATAGTCAGTTGCAGGTCCGATATGTCCGTTGTCAACTGGACTGCAAATGTGTTCTGGCCGCCGTCGGCTACGCTTTTCGACACCACTCCCGACGTCGTGATCGCCATCGGCTGGTTGGCAAAGTTAATCGAGGCCTTCACCGGCGAGAGGTTGTACGCAATCCCCTGGTCGTTAGGACTCTCAATGCTCATTTCCTCGCCCAGATCGAGCTGTGCGCGCTGGAAGGTAGCGAGTTCGCGATCGAGGTTCTGCGCCGAGTTCGACATCTGCGCAAGCGCTACGTTCGCTTCCACTTCCTGATCCACCACCCTTGCCTGTTGCGCCACCTCGGAATCCGCTTTGGTCAGCCTTTTGGTGATCTCTTTCAGCCCGGATTTCTGTGTTTCGGAGAATCCTTCCAGAAACTTCTTGTTCAAAGTCCGCGCCGTTTCAAGTGCATCCTCGAGCGTCTTGTCATGACTCGCAACTTCCCGCGCGTTGTTCTCTTTCCCGATGTGCTCGATAAAAGCTTTCAATTCCGTGCTGGCACTCGCTGTGCTTTTCAGCAAGGAGGCATACGCAATTTTCTGTTCACTGGTGGCCTGCACGGCCATGATCTCGTGAAAGTTCCGCAAGTCGTCCTTGGTCTCAATACCGGTTGCTCGGTTCCCGCCGCTCAACCCGCCTCCCCCCGCCGCGGGACCGCCAATACGCCCACCCCCGCCTCCGTGCTGCGCAAACACGGCGCACGGAAAAGCCAGGAGCGCCGTTGCCAAAATCATTGTCTTCGCTGCCGAATGCCTAGCTCTGCGAAACATATAAGTCATCTCCAGCCAAATGCACCGTAGTGGCCTTGGTGGTCCTCTAAAGAGCCGTCCCCACTTGCTATCGGGCGCGGAACCAACAAGGTCTTAGCTTGTCTCAGCTAAGGGAAAAACGCCATAGACTTTACAGTTCTTTGCATACCGAGACACCTTTCTTTGCGCCCTCCCCATTTGTTCACGGCAGTAACCAAACCAGCATCGGAAGGGAAACAACGGCCGCCGAGATCCTTACAGATGAAAGCTCACATCCACGCTGATCTCGCTACTGACCGGAGTTCCATCTTTTGTGCCCGGCTTGAATTTCCACGTGCGAACCGCTGCGACGGCTTTTTCGTCAAGGCCACTCCCAAGACCTTTGGTGACCTGTAGATCGGCGACATCCCCATTTTCGTTCACGGTCACCTTCAGCTGTACGGTCCCCTCCACATTGGCCTTTCGGGCCTGATCGCTGTACTCCGGTCCGGGCCCATAGACCAGACGTGGCCTGGTAGGTCCACCACTCCCGTGAATGGTACCTTCACCCGCAGTGGGCACGTTGGCTGCGGTATCAGTCGATTCCTCGCCTCGTGCAGCGCGGTTCACAGACCGTATCCTCCGGCCGGGATTGAGGTAGAAGTGACATCGCAGTTTGAGGTACTCGCCGCTGAATTCGGCAGGGACAGGCGTAAACGGGGCGGACTTCGCTATTGCATCCAAGCCTGTGCCGTCTAGCGCTGTGTCTCCAGAACTCTCCGCCACTCTTCTGCTATCGAGACTGCCGTCTTTCCGTATGGTGAACTCGATCGTGAGGGTTTTTTGATCGCTGGTAGGGACAAGTCCTTTTTCGCTGAGCGCCCGCTGCCAATTCTGGCGGATGTTGGCCAGCAGACCGAAACCAAGATAATTTCGGGTGTGAAAGCTGATAGGGCCGTTCAGGACCTCCATCTCACCCACCTGCGCCATCAGGTTAGAGTTCGGGCTGTGAAGGTCCGGAGAACTCTGATTCGCATCACCGTCGGGAAGCGTCTGCCAGGTTCCTTGCGCAAGCGCGGCAACAACGCAGAAAACCGCAATCAAACCTATGTGCGCCGCATTCAGGATCAGAATTCGGATGTTTGTCATTCAGACCTCCGAAACTATGATTCCAACCTACTTCACCCCTACGGTCTCCCGAACCCCAATCGCCGGCACGGTTCTCCCCACCACCGCCGCAATCTGGCGCACCTGCTTCATCAGTTCGTCGAACTGATCGGGGAACAGCGACTGCGGACCATCCGACATCGCCTGATCCGGCTGGTTGTGCACTTCCACCATCAAGCCATCCGCGCCCACGGCGACGGCAGCTCGTGATAGCGGCGTAACTTTATTTCGCTTGCCCGTCCCATGGCTCGGATCGACAAAAATCGGCAAATGGCTCAGCCGCTGCACTGCCGGAATCAAGCTCAAATCCAGCGTATTCCGCGTATGGTCGGCAAATGTCCGCACCCCGCGCTCGCACAGCGCTACGTTGTAGTTGCCCTCGCTCAAAATGTATTCCGCCGCCATCAGGAACTCTTCCAGCGTCGCCGACATGCCCCGCTTCAGCAGCACCGGTTTCTTCGCCCGTCCAGCCCGCTTCAGCAGCGAGAAATTCTGCATGTTCCGCGCCCCAATCTGGATCACATCCGCGTACTCCTCCACCAGATCAAGTGATTCATTATCAATCGCTTCCGTAATAATCCTCATCCCATACTGCTGGCGAATCTCGCTCATGATGCGCAGACCTTCTTGGCCCAGGCCCTGAAACGAGTAAGGAGACGTCCGCGGCTTATAGGCTCCGCCCCGAAAGAACTGCGCCCCCGCCCGGTGCACCCGCTCCGCTACGGCAAACGCCTGCTCTCGGCTCTCGATGGCGCACGGTCCCGCCACAATTGCCAGGCCCGTCCCACCAATCGTCGCGGCCGTACCCGCGAAACGGATCACCGTGTTGTCTTCTTTAATATCCCGGCTCACCAACTTGTAAGGCTTCGAAACCTTGATCACTTCCTGCACGCCCGGCATTTCTTCCAGCGTGCCCTGTTCCACTTCGCCTTTGTTTCCAGTGATGCCGATCGCGGTGCGCTGCGCCCCCGGCATGGCATGCGCACGATATCCCAGCCTCTCGATCTTTTCGCAAACGCTCCGCACCTGCTCCTCGGTAGCGTGCGCCTTCATGACGACTAACATAATTTCCTCTTAACGAACGATGTGGGGACAGCCGCCCAAGCCTGCCCTGAGCCGAGTCGAAGGGGCTGTCCATGTTGAGCAGAGGCTCGACCGGCTTCCCAAGCCATCTGTACAAAGCCGGCCCACCAAGTCTACCGTTGCCCACGCAGCACCGCAAATGCTGCAGCCTAGAATTCCGTGATCACCGTGACCTAAGAATCGGACCGGCGATGGCGTTCGGACAGCCGCTTTCGCCCGCCTGCCCTTAGCGAAAGCCGCCAAGCGGAAGCGGCTCTTATACTTCCTAAATGCCGCGCTCCATGGCCCGCGAACAAGACATCCTTGCCCGTCCTGCTCCTAAACGCCCGCCCCGGCTCACTTCTCGCCGCATCGGCATCCATACCTCCACCGCCGGAGGCATTCACAACGCTGCCGAACGCGCCTATCGCCTAGGCTGCAACACTCTACAGGTTTTCTCTTCCAGCCCGCGCCAGTGGGCTCCTTATGAATTGAGCGAACTCCAATGCGAAGAGATGACCCGTCTGCGCGCAAAGTACGATCTCAAGCCTCTCGTCCTCCACACCAATTACCTGGTGAATTTAGCCAGCCCCAACCAGCTCTTCCTGCAGAAATCCATCGAAGCCTTCCGCGGGGAAATCGAGCGCGCCCTGGCTGTATGTGCCGACTATCTCGTGCTCCATCCCGGCTCGTTCCGCGGCTCCGATCGCGGAGCTGGATTGCTGCAGATGGCTGCCGCCATCGCCGCCTCCACTCAAGGCCTCGACCTTGCAAAAGCGGGGCTCGTGATCCTGATCGAAAATACCGCTGGCGCCGAATTCTCCCTCGGAGGCAGCTTCGAGCAAGTGGCCGAAGTCATCGACCGTCTCCGCGGCATCGTGCCTGTCGCGGCTTGCATCGACACTTGTCACACACACGTCGCCGGATACGACATCGTCACTCAAGAAGGCATCTACCAGACGCTCCAGCACCTTGACGCAAGCGTCGGCTTGAACAATGTAAAAGTCGTTCACTGCAATGACGCCAAGGCCACCCGCGGATCCAAGCTCGACCGCCATCAACACATCGGCAAGGGAACCATCGGCAAAGATGCGTTCCGCGTCCTGCTGAATGATCTTCGTCTCGCGCATGCCGCTTTCATCGCCGAAACCCCCATCGACCAGCCCGGCGACGACCGCAGAAATGTCAATGCCCTCAAGAAGCTTGTGGCCTGATTAGTACCTTTTTGTTCCCGCGTAGTTCTAATGTATTCTGGCCCCGCCCATGATCCGTCTTCTCATCTGGTTACTGAGCCAGCCGTTATTTTGGGCCGGACTGGGACTAATACTTGGCCCCTTTTTCTTCTGGCGCGGCTTTCGTCTGCTGCAGCGCAAGCAGTTCATCATGGATATTCCGGTCTCAACCATCCGTGCCGCGGCATTGGGCCGGGTGCAGGTAAGTGGCAAGGCGGTTGGCCCATACACCCTGGTCGCACCTTTGAGCGGTGGCGATTGCCTTTACTATCGCCTGGCAATCGAATCGAACCCGCGGGGCGATCTCCGCAAGCGAATGCAGGAGATGTGCGCGCCTCTTTTCATCGATGATGGTACTGGCACGCTCATGATTTACCCCCACGGATCGGAACTGCTCATGGTGCCGTCTTGTGACCGGTCGGAGTACGGAAAGCTCATCGGCACACTCGCAAATTTCTCGGAAGGCAGTCCGGAGTTTGCCCAGGAATATTCCATCAAACCAGGCGACACCATCTTCATCTTGGGTACTCTTCGGGAAAATCCGTGGGCAAAAAAGGACACGGTTTCCGAGTGCAACGAGCTCGCCCGCGTTGGCCCCGGATTCATCGGCCCAGGCGAAGCCGACTTGCTGCGTCGCGAAGCCTATCCTGACCTGAATCCCGAGCTCCCCGCGGGAGCTGCTCTAGCTTCACCCGATGTTTTCGACTTACATCCTCCCGTCATTCTGATGCGGGGCGATGGTCCCTTTATCATCTCAACTGATAGCCAACGCGAACTGGTGGCCAGGCTGAACTGGAAATCTCTCGTGTACATTTGGGGAGGGCCGGCGGCAACTCTTTGGGGTCTGTGGGAAATTCTCAAGCACGCCGGACGGCTGGGAACTCCATTTCCCAACTGACACCTGTTTCCGGAGCGCGCTGTGCGACAATCTCCACACAGGATTTGGCGCCTCATTGTAAAATCTAGGGTTTACTCACTAGTCCCCGCAATTCTCTTATGCCGCAGCAAGATAACATGCAGCAGCAAGCACCAACAGCCAGCGTGAACCGGCGCAGCGACGACGATCGTCCGAACGACGAACGCTATAACCCCCAGCGCGTTGAAGCGAAATGGTTCGAGCGCTGGCAAAGCGATCCTCAGCTCTATGCAGCCGAGCCGGCGGATTCCAGCAAGAAGAAATACTACGTCCTCGAGATGTTGCCCTATCCCTCGGGCGCGCTTCACATGGGGCACGTGCGCAATTACTCCATTGGCGACGCGCTCGCACGTTATATGTGGATGAACGGCTACAACGTTCTTCATCCCATGGGCTGGGATTCCTTCGGCCTTCCGGCAGAGAATGCTGCCATCCAGAACCACACTCCTCCGCGCGAGTGGACCCTTGGCAATATTGCCAAAATGAAGGCGCAGATGAATCGCATCGGCTTCGCCTACGACTGGTCCCGCGAAGTCACGACCTGCTTGCCCGATTACTACCGCTGGAATCAGTGGTTCTTTCTCAAGTTCTACGAGAAGGGGTTGGCCTATCGCAAGAAGAGCAAGGTTAACTGGTGTCCGAAGTGCGCCACCGTTCTTGCCAACGAACAGGTCCTCCCAAACGGATGCTGCTGGCGCCACGAAGATACCGTCGTCGAGCAGCGCGAACTCGAGCAATGGTTTTTGCGCATCACGAAATACGCAGACGAGCTATTGCGCGACCTGGACAAGCTCGGCGGTTGGCCCGAAAAAGTTCGCACCATGCAGCGCAACTGGATCGGCCGCAGCGAAGGAACGCTGGTCGATTTCAAGATCGACTACGCGGAGGACCGTAGCGGATTCGGCCCCGCTGGAGGGACGATAAGCGTCTTCACCACTCGCGTCGACACCATTTTCGGAGCGACCTCGGTGCAGCTCGCCCCTCAGCATCCCATCGTCACCGATCTCGCCGCTCACAATCCTGATCTCCGCGCCAAGGTTGATCAACTCATCGCCGAGCAGCGCAAAGCGAAAGAAGCCGGAGACATCGGCGAAATTGAAAAACACGGCGTCGCCACCGGCCGCTATGCCATCAATCCGTTCAACGGCGAAAAAATCCCCATCTGGGTGGCCAACTACATCCTCATGGACTACGGCACCGGCGCCATTATGAGCGTGCCCGCTCACGACGACCGCGACTACGAGTTCGCGAAAAAATACAAACTCGAGATCCGCCTCGTCGTTCTTCCAATTTCCAACGATCCCGAAGAGACCGTCACCGAGCCTCGCCTTCCTTTCGCCACACACGAAGGCATGTTGATCAACTCCGGGAAGTTTAGCGGCCTTGAGTGTGCCGCCGCCATCCAGAAAATGTCCGCCTACGCGGACGAGAAAGGTTTCGGCAAACCCACCATTACCTATCGCCTCAAGGATTGGGGCATCTCCCGTCAGCGCTATTGGGGAACGCCCATCCCCATGCTCTATTGCGAAAGAGACGGTATCGTTCCCGTGCCGGAAAAAGATTTGCCAGTGATCTTGCCGGAGAACTTAGATATCACTCTCGCCGGAGGATCACCGCTCGGAAGAGTGCCGGAGTTCGTCAACGCCACTTGCGCCAAGTGCGGTGGTCCTGCGCGCCGAGAAACCGATACCATGGACACCTTCATTGATTCGTCCTGGTATTTCTACCGCTACACCGACGCGCACAACGACCGTGCTCCCTTCGATTCGAAGACCACGCAATATTGGTGTCCCATCGATCAGTACATCGGGGGCGTCGAACACGCGATCTTGCACCTCATCTACTCGCGCTTCTGGACGAAGTTCATGCGCGACCTTGGCCTCGTCACCAATGATGAGCCTGTCGAGCGGCTTTTCACCCAGGGCATGGTCATCAAAGACGGCGCAAAAATGTCCAAGAGCTTGGGCAACGTCGTTAGTCCCGACGAAATGGTCGCGCGCTACGGCGCCGATGCCGCTCGCCTCTACACCCTCTTCGCCGCTCCGCCTGATCGCGACCTTGACTGGCAGGATTCCGGCATCGAAGGCATCCAGAGATTTTTGGGCCGCGTCTATCGCTTCGTAGTGAGGAATGCAACGAACGCTCCAAATGCATCCAGAGAGGCTTTGCTAACAACGTCCCTCACTCCATCAGAACGTCAGATCCAGCGCAAACTCCACCAGACGATCAAACGGGTTAGCGACGATTTCCAGGGACGCTGGCACTTCAACACTTGCATCTCCGCCATCATGGAGTTGGTGAACGCCCTCTACGCCCACGAGGAGATCGCAACCTCCCAATCTCAGGCGAGAAGCGGCACTTCGACGGCTCTACTGGCAGAAGTCCAGCGCGACCTCGTTCTCTTGCTCGCTCCGTTCGCGCCTTATCTCGCCCACGAACTATGGGAGATGCTGGGCGAAAAGGGAAGCCTTCTCAAAGCTTCCTGGCCAAAATACGATGCCACGCTCGCCAAAGAAGAGGAACTGAAAATCCCCGTGCAGGTTAACGGTAAATTGCGCAGCCACGTCACTGTACCGGCGGATACTCCTGAGACGGTTGTGCTTGAGCGCGCCCTCGCTGATGAAAAAATTCAGGCCTTCATCGCCGGGAAGCAGATTGCGAAAAAGATCTTTGTCCCGGGCAAACTCGTAAATATTGTTGCGAAGTAAAGTCCCTGAATACTGTTGCCGGTGAAAATTCAAGCGGGATCGCGGAGCGCGCTCCCGCTCGGCACCAATAAACTATTCTTATTCTCCTCCCACAACCAAAGCTTCGCTGCGCTTGTGGAAGTCAATCTCGTTAAGCGCCTTTGTGTTGTCCGGAAGCGTCTTTACGCCCACCGCGTCATAGGGCGATGGCTGTTGCAAATCTTTTATTTTGCCCTCGGTCGTAGCGACGGTTTTGCCATTCTGCATGATCTCGATCTTTACGTCATTGGCGGGACCATTCCATTCGGCCTTGTAGTTGCCGGGTGCGAGCTGCGTAGACCCAACCTGCACGGTATCGGTTAGAGTGAAATTTCCTGAACGACCATCCTTGGCGAATGCACCCACTGAGAGCACGACCGCCACGATAGCGAGTGAAGCGAAGTAGTGTAAAGATTTCATTTCTATTTTCTCCTAAGACTAATTCTTGCGCCTTTGTTCAAGAGATGCTCGCCCATCGGGGCCGGTTGCAGATATCTTGGGAGGATGTATATAGAGATTTGTAAACTGAGTTGGAATCGATCGGTCGACACTGTCGAAATATCGACACTTTGACAACGTGCGCTATTCTACTTAACGGGAGTCGAAAGAATGTCCGCGCCGTCACCCACCACGGAAGGCTTCCGCGCAGCATTCCGCCGCCCTTCGCTGACGTTTGCAGAAATCGCGTGGCGCTGGACGGTTGGATCAACTGCGGCGGTCTTAGTTGCATTGTGTTGCATCGAGTATCTCAACTCGCTTCCCGTAACCAAGGCCGACTCGTTTCTCCTCTCGAGCCGACAACCAGCTTTCGTCGCACGCGCACTCACGCACATTCTTCATGGCAGCCTGAATCGGGCTGTGCTGGCGGCCTTGCTCGTTGGTCTAGCGTTGTGTGTCTTGTGGATCATAGCTGCTTCCATCGGCCGTCTGGCCACTCTCCGTGCTTTGCTGGAACGCTTTCGGAGCGAGGCTGAGGGTAATTTCCTGACCAAAACACAAAGCTCGGGAAAGCAACGTCCGATCCGCGCATTAATGGCCCTGAATTTCTTTCGCGTGGTCGTGGTGCTGGCCGTATTTCTCGCCCTGGGAGGCGCGTCGATTCTTTCCAGCTTTGTTTCATCCAATGCCAACCCGAGACCCGGCTTGGCTTTTGCCCTGTTTGTCCCCCTGGCCGGAGTGATCTGCACTGCGGGTTGGGGGCTAAACTGGTGGCTGTCGCTCGCCGGAATATTCGCGGTCCGCAATCAAGAAGATGCACCGGACGCTGTTTCTGAGGCGGTCTCCTTTTTTCGTGAGCACGCTGGTTCCGTTCTTGCTGTCAGCGTTTGGACGGAGCTTGCGCATCTGATTGCATTCAGCATTGCTACCACTGTGGTTTCGTTGCCACTCGCTTTCATCCGCATTGCGCCCTGGCGACTCATTATCGCCGCCGTCGTTCTCCTAACGCTGGCATATTTTGCCGTCGCGGACTGGCTCTACATCGCACGCTTGGCCGGCTACGTTTGCATCGCGGAAATGCCGGACGCGCTGCCTGCAACGTCGTCGGTCGGACCGACATCTCCCGCCGGAATTGCCGCTCCGATCGACGATGCGATCGACCGCGATGAACGGATCCTGAGTGACGTCCCAAGCTTGGCCCTAGAGACGTAGCTTCGACGTCTCGAGAATCCGATCCTTTACACTGGACCTCTGATTTGAGAAACTCATCCGTGGAAACCCCATCCAGGCTGAGCCAGTCCATCGTAATCCTCGACTTTGGCGCGCAATATACCCAGCTCATCGCGCGCCGCATCCGCGAACAGAATGTTTTTTCGGTGGTTCTCCCCTGCACGGCCTCGCTCGACGAGGTAAAGAGCTACGCCCCAATGGGGATTGTGCTTTCGGGCGCGCCCTGGTCGGTCTATGACAAAGATGCGCCGCCGGCGGATGCGCGATTGTTCGAGCTAGGACTCCCCGTGCTCGGTATCTGTTACGGCCTGCAGTTCATGGTGCACACACTGGGCGGAAAAGTACGGCCGGCGGACAAGCGCGAGTATGGTCATGCCGAAGTCGACATCGTTGCGGACTCTGTGCTGTTCGCCGGGTTGGCGAAGCGGCAGGCGGTTTGGATGTCGCATGGCGACGAAGCGCTGGAACTGCCTCCGGGATTTGAGTTGACTGCGAAGACGGCTCACGCGGTAGCGGGAATTCAGAATGTGGCGAAGAAGTGGTTTGCCGTGCAGTTCCATCCCGAGGTTCACCACACCCGGAACGGGACGGAGATTCTGCGCAACTTTGTTTTCAAAATCTGTGGCGCGAAGCCCTTGTGGACGCCGCAACACTTCATCGATTCGACGATCGAACAAGTCCGGCAACAGGTGGGAAGTGGGCGAGCGATCTGTGCGCTTTCGGGCGGAGTGGATTCGTCGGTGGCGGCGGTGCTGGTCGATCGAGCATTGCGCGATGCGAAAGGCAAGCCCCGACTGACTTGTGTTTTTGTCAACAACGGCGTGCTGCGCAAGAACGAGTTCACCAAAGTACAAAAGACTCTGCACGACAAGCTAGGACTGCACCTCGATGCGGTCGACGCCACCGATCGTTTCCTCGCTAAGCTTAAAGGTGTCAATGACCCCGAGAAGAAACGCAAGATTATTGGCAACGAGTTCATCAAGGTGTTCGAGCGGGAGGCCCGCCGCATTGAGAAAAAAGGAGGCAAGGTCAAGTGGCTGGTGCAGGGAACGCTCTATCCCGATGTGATTGAATCTCGCTCGGTGCGGGGACCTTCGCAGGTGATCAAGTCGCATCACAATGTGGGCGGGCTTCCGGAGAAAATGAAGCTGAAGTTGATCGAGCCGCTGAAGGATTTGTTCAAAGATGAAGTACGGAAAATAGGGCGCGATTTGGGGATGCCCGAGGAGATTTTGCAGAGGCAGCCGTTCCCCGGTCCGGGGCTGGCGGTGCGAGTTCTCGGCGAGGTTACGCCAGAGCGATTAGCCTTGTTGCGGGAGTGTGACGACATTGTGGTGGGGGAGATCAAGAATGCCGGGCTGTACACGAAAGTCTGGCAGTCGTTTGCGGTGCTGTTGCCGGTGATGTCGGTGGGCGTCATGGGCGATATGCGGACGTATGCGTATACGTGCGCGGTGCGGGCGGTGAGTTCGGAGGATGGGATGACGGCAGATTGGGTTCCGCTGCCGCACGAAGTGCTGAAGAAGATTTCCACGCGGATTGTGAATGAAGTGAAGGGTGTGAATCGCGTGGTGTACGACATCACGTCGAAACCTCCGGGGACGATCGAGTGGGAATGAGAAAGTGCCTTCTAGCGGCTAGCTCCTGGCTTCTCGTTTGAACCCACGGTGGCTAACGCCGCTTTATGACATTCATTCTTCGGCTCTATCGAGGAGGGGGTTTGATCTTTTTTCGCGACGTGGCGACTCCAGTAGCACGCCCTTGCCTGGCGGCTGCTTGAAACCGCCAAACCGACCAACCAAACCGGATGAACTTGAGACGAAACTCTCAAGCAGTGATTTCCAAGAGATTGCCTTCGGAGTCGGCGATTACAGCTTCGTAGTACCCGTCTCCGGTCAGCCTCGACCGGCTTACGATGCGAACGCCCGAAGCTTCCATTTCTTTTACCAGACGATCAACCGCGTCGCGCGAGCCAATGGAGATGGCGAAATGGGCGGGGCGTGGCGCTTCGCCGGGCGCCACCATCAGTTCGAGACGAGCGCCGGAGCCGAGGGAGAGGAAACGAGATTTGAAGTCACGGCTTGAACTGGAGTACAGCGGTCCCGGAGTGGCTTTGAACCAGCGTTCGTAAAATGAGCGGGCGCGGTCGAGATTGGAGACCCAGGCTGCTATGTGATCGATTTGTGCGACGGAATCCTGGTTCACATCCAACAGGCCCACCTTCAGCAGCTCTTTGCGTAGCGAGGGAGGATCGGTGAACAGGATGCCATGCATGCCGAGGGCCGTCGCGGCATCGACATTTGGTTTCAGATCGTCAATGTAGACGGTGTGGGCGGGATCGACATTATGAGTTTCGAAGAAAAGTTCGAAGATGCGCGGGTCGGGTTTGAGCAAGCGCACTTCGCCGGAGAGCAAGATACCTTGAAACCAATGCAGGAAGTCGAAGCGGTTGAGGGATAGAGGAAAAGTTTCCGCGGACCAGTTGCTGAGAGCATAGAGCGGAACCTGGCGAGCGCGTAATTCTGCGAGGATTTCGACGGTGCCATGGATGGGGCCGGTTACCATTTCCGACTGGCGCTGGATCCAGGCGTCGATCAACTCGGCTTGAGCGGGGTACTCCGATTTGAGAGAGGCGCAGGCCTCGGCGAAAGGGCGTCCGGCATCTTGCTGCGAATTCCAGGATGGAGTGCAGACGGTGGCGAGGAAATGCTCCATGGCACCCTCGTTTCCGTCGAAGAGCTTGCGATATAAGTAACGCGGATTCCAGTCAATGAGCACGCCACCGAGATCGAAGACTGCTACGGAGCGAATCGACATATCGAGATTATTTTATCGAATGGATGCTTTCTCTGGATGGATCGCGGTGAACCGTGTCCATCGAGAAAGCCGGCAGGCAGACCGCGATGTACTCTGCGCCGCCTTCGTGAGGAGTGGAGTAGCGGATCCACTCGCCGGCGTGGGCGATGACGGCTTGTCCCGCGATGACGTCGAGAGACCCATTCTCGTGTTCCACGCGGAGGGTACCCTTGAGGACAATTGTGAACTCGTCGAAGGCAGGAGTCTGGCCAGGTTCGAGCCAGCCGGCGGGGCTGCGCATGTGGGCAACGCTGGCGGAGGTGGTTTGGGAGTTGACGAGGCCGATGTATTCGTCGATGAGCTTGGGTTTGTTGCCGGCGGATTGGATGCGGGTCGGATGCGAGATTAGCGTCGGCATGGAGGTCGAGTCAGCGATCAGTGGTCAGTGATCAATGACCAGACTTCTGACGCTACCAGTGTAACGCGGCCGAGAGATGGAAGAAAACTCTCCGCCGAATTGGAAGCTAAGGTCCTTGGCTATTCGCGGTTCCTATCGCCGCGCTGAATCGCTGCGCCACCCAAAATCGAATCGTGCCGCAACACAGCAGATTTGCCGGAGGTCAGAGTTTTCTCGCGCATCAGTTACAATCCTCGCTTATGTTCTATCGAACGGATAATCGTGCAGTGGATCAAATCCGGCCCGTCATCATCACTCCGGAATTTATCACCACGGCGGAGGGGTCGGCGCTGATTGAGGTGGGCAACACGCGGGTGATTTGTACTGCGTCGATTGAAGAGACGGTGCCCCAGTTTATGCGGAACACGGGCAAGGGATGGATTTCGAGCGAGTACGCGATGATCCCGCGGGCGACGCTGACGCGAACGTCGCGGGAAGTGTCGAAGGGGCGGCAGAGCGGACGGACGCATGAGATTCAGCGGCTGATTGGGCGTTCGCTGCGTGCGGTGACCGATTTGACGCGGCTGGGCGAGCGCACGATCTGGATCGATTGCGACGTGATTCAGGCGGATGGGGGAACGCGGACCGCGTCGATTACGGGTGCGTTTGTGGCGTTAGGGCTGGCGTTGGAAAAGTTGGTAGAGGCGGGAACGCTGACGGCGGTTCCGTTGAAAGATTTTGTGGCAGCGGTGAGTGTGGGGATTGTGGATGGAGAAGTTCTGCTCGATCTTTGTTATGAAGAAGACTCGCGGGCTGATGTGGATATGAATTTCGTGATGACGGCAGGATACAAGATGGTGGAAGTGCAAGCGACAGCGGAGCGGCAGGCGTTTGATGAAGCGCAGTTTGGGAAGATGATGGCGTATGCGCGGCAGGGGGTGCAGGCGTTGATTGCCAAGCAGCAAGCGGTGCTGAGCGGGTTGACGCTGAGACAGTAAAAAAGCAACTCGCATGCCTGATATCAATACCTAACGCAGGATGAGTTGCTTAATCTTGCGCAGCAGAGGGATCAGGTCACCGACGAAGCCCGGGTTGAACTGGATTCTGAAATCAGCACGAAGGGCATCGGAACAGCCGAGATGGTTAGCTATGCTCGTGAATTACTTGCCAGGCAGAAAGCTCTCGCACGCCGGCCAAGCGGTCTAAGTACTTCTATGAGACAAGAGTCAAGAGGTTCATTGGAAAGAGAAATCGCAAACCTGATCTCCGCTCTCGCGTTGAGGAGTTCGATACAAGCTTGTGGTTCGTTTTCTGGATACCGGCCTTCCCGATCGGCTCATATAGAATCAGGCGCCGCTTCCGAAGATGGTGGAATCCGTGCCCCCGAGGAGAGTTCACATTCTCAAAACTAGGCCGCGCGATTGGGAACAAATTCTCTTAACGTGGGTGAAAGCTGCTGTGGCCTTTCTTGTTCTCGGGCTGGTTTTGTTGGCGGCGCTGACCTTCCACGCAGACCTAAGTACCCGCTACTCAAGGTCCCCGCGCCCTCTGGAAAAGCACGTTCTTCTTACGCGATCCAGACGGTTTTGATGTTCATGAATTCGCGGATGCCGTTGGCGGATAACTCGCGGCCGTGGCCAGAACTTTTTACGCCGCCGAAAGGGATGCGAGGATCTGAGGCGACCATTTTGTTGATGAAGACCATGCCCGATTCGAGTTCGTTGATGAAGCGTTCGCGCTCGCTGTCGTCGGTGGTCCAGGCGCTGGCGCCGAGGCCGAAGCGGCTGTCGTTGGCGAGGCGGATGGCTTCGTCGACATCTTTGACCCGGAACAGCGAGGCGACGGGGCCGAAGAATTCTTCGCGATAGGCGGGAGATTCTTTCGGGATGTTAGTCAGTACTGTAGGAGCGTAGTAGTTGCCGGGGAGATCCAGTTTGTGTCCGCCGGTTAGGAGCTTCGCCCCGGCTTTAACCGTTTTCTGCACGTCGGCATCGAGGTCTTTAACGGCGTTAGCCGTGGCCAGCGGGCCGAGTTCAGTTTTCTCGTCGAAGGGATCTCCGATGCGCAGATTCTTCATACGGTCGACGAACTTTTTTTCGAACTCGGCGGCGATCGATTCGTGAACGATGAAGCGTTTGGCGGCGATGCAGGATTGGCCATTGTTGATGACGCGGGCTTCAACGGCGGTGGCGACCGCGGCATCGAGATTGGCGCTGGGCATGACAATGAAAGGATCACTGCCCCCGAGTTCGAGAACGACTTTTTTGATGCGCTTGGCGGCGGCAATTCCGACTTCGATGCCCGCCTGCTCGCTTCCGGTGAGTGTGGCAGCCACGATGCGTGGGTCGTTAAGGATGGCGTCGACCTGCTGCGAGCCGATGAGCAAGGTCTGAAAAGCGCCTGCGGGGAATCCAGCCTCAAGAAAAATTTGTTCAATTGCGAGAGCGCACTGCGGCACGTTGGAAGCGTGCTTCAGGAGCCCGACGTTCCCCGCCATGAGTGCGGGAGCAGCGAAACGAATTACCTGCCAGAATGGGAAGTTCCACGGCATGACCGCGAGAATCGGACCGATGGGACGGTAGCGGACAAAACTTTTCTTGGCGCCAGTTTCGATAACTTCGTCGGCGAGTATCTTTTCGGCGTTCTCAGCGTAGTAGCGGCAGGCGGTGGTGCACTTCACGGCCTCAGCGACCGCGGCCTTGTAAGGCTTACCCATTTCGAGGGTCATGAGATGAGCGAATTTTTCTTTGTCGCGTTCGAGGATCTCGGCTGCCTTCAACATGCGGCGAGCGCGCGCGGAGAAGGGAGTCTTGCGCTCGGCGTGAAAAGTGGTGACGGCCACTTGAATTTTTTGTTCGATTTCGGCGCCGGAAAGAGGCTGGAAGGTTTGCAGGGTTTCGCCGGTAGCGGGATTAATGGTGGCAATGGCCATGATGAGTCGTCCTTAGAAATGTCATGTCGAAGTTTCTGGGGAAATAGCTCGCCTTTAATCGTCTGTCGGACCACAAGCGTAAGGGAACGGGTCGCGGTCGTACCACTATACCACCGGTTGGGGGGTCTCGCTGCCCTGGGGCCGCTGGAGGCACTGATCAGCCTAAGGGTGCTCCGGCGCGCCCGGTGTCTCCGGGTAGGGGAAGGCTAAGCGAGGTGACTGATGGAACCCACGCGGAACGCTCTATGAACAGCACAAGTTCATTTACGTTCCGCGTGAGCGGATTCCTACGATCACCATTCTGCGCGAGCTATGGCCAATTGTTTACTAAGTTCGTGACATTCGGGCTGCCCAGGCCGGTTACGAAGTCCCATCCCGGCTGCGTCGAGTATGCTGGCTTCAGAGTGGTGTCCGACAAAGAAAGAACGCCGAACTCTTCTCCCGCCGGGAGATAGCAATTGTTTGTGCCGTAGCAGGGAACGTCATTGTTCCCGGTGGTTACATCGTGGAAAATGCAAGAGCCTCCGATTTTATTACCCTTGTTGGAATTGCACTTCGACAAGTCAGAAGTGTTGGGAGTGGTTCGACCGCCGTATTCCGCAGCCGCCAAGTCGTAATAAATCGGGGCCGGATTGCCTTGAGGACCACCAGCCTTCTGATTAATGAGCGCCTGGATGCTGGCAAATTGAGGCGCGGTGAAGGAAGTCCCGCCAGCGCTATTGAAGAACACGTCTAACGGTACCGAATAGTCGCAGGGAACCCCTCCTTCTTTTGCATCTGACATGCAGAAGACGATCGCGTGACTATAGAAGCCGTTCGACGCAAACAAAGAAGCATCTGGTAGATCACGCTTGCCGTCGGCTGGAACACCATAGACCGGGGCTTGCCAATAAGGCTTGTTGTAAACAAAGCTAGGGCCGCCGCTGCCGCCGACGATATTGAGGAAATTCTCCCCAGTGGAACTGTTACAGAAAGAAACGCCGCTACTATATCCAAACAGAGTGAACAGTATGTCGCTGGCGCAGGAATCGTCCCAGGGTATCTCCGGAATATAGGACTTAGCCGATTCTCCAGTTGTGCTGTTGGTCTTGCTCCAGTAGGTGCTGTTCTTGTTCTCGGCGGTGTCGGCAAAATCGGTGCCGCCGGTTGCGAAATTGTAAGGGGTCGAGGCCAGACCATTGACCGCGATGCCGTTAACCGCATAAGGGGCGGTGTCGAAATCGTCGCAGCCAGCGGCACTCCCGTCGCCCGCAGCAACGAAAACCGAAACTCCTTCGATGGCTGCTTGTTGCCAGAGAGCATTGATAAAACCATTGCCGTTTGGCCCAGGGCCTTGATCGGTTTCGCAACCTATGTAACTGAGACTCATAATGGGCGGTGGATTGTTGGTATCCAGCAAATTCTGAGCGGCGATAAAGGCGCCGAAATTTGTGGCAGTGTTGGCGCAGGAAGCTACTTCGACGTCGGCGTCTGGAGCGATCGCGCCGGACCACTCGGCGTCCAGCGCAGCTTCCCCTTCCGCGCCGTTCTTGCCTGGATCCGTGCATCCGGGCCCAGGATGGACTTGCTTGAAAGTGCCCGAATGCGCGGAGAGACCGAAAGCCGTGCGGAATGTAGAGACGTCCGCAGGATTGATATCGGTGACTTCAAGGACGGCCACGGTTTGTCCCTTACCTGTGATTGGATTGCTCCCCTTGTAGAGCGGAGCTACGTTGTAGATAGTGGCGAAATCCGGCGGTGCTTCGTCATACTGCTGGGTATTGTTAAACCCGTCGGGGCATCCGGTGCAGGGGAACGAGAAACTCGAGCGCGGCTGCATCAGTGGTTTCGGCAGGAAATCGTTCAGCGAGACTACTCCAAGCACGACGGGAGCGAGTGCGGCGGGAATCTTTGGATCACTGGCATTCGCGATATGTTGCTCGCCGTTTACGTTGTAGTGGTGAATCTCGGTGTGGAAAGCTTCGCTTACTTTTCCCGCGGTGCCGGACACGTCTATCGTCATTCCGCTCTTGTGAACCAAGTTGACCCGCAAGCCATGTGAGGTCAGCCAGCCGACAACCGCTTGAATATCCTCCTGGGTTGGACCGAATCTTCTGCCCAACTCTTCGGCAGTGAGCCACTTGTGATAATTCGCGGAATGAGGATTCTGGAGGCTAGCGGCCAGTTGGTCCAGCGCCTCTTCCCGCTTGGGAGTACGGCTTAGCACCACGTACAGATGGTCCATGCGTAGGCTATCCGATACCAGTCCCTGATCAAATTTTGCAAGCGCAAGGCGGTGGGTATTGCCGGTGAGCTGAACCAAGTCCGATTCGTTCACCGGGGTCACAATTCGGTTGGCGGGATTGGAGAAAGGGGCACTGTAAGCGACGGGTGCAAAAGTGGCGACCACAAGCAAGAGCAGCACAGCAGGAAGTAACGCGTTCAAAGTGGAGCGGCGAACAAACATAGACTTCTCCTTAGGCGAAAGTTGAATTCAACACCGAGGCCAAAAATGAAAAGCAAACGAAACCGCCTGAGAGCTGGTTGAAGGTTGGAAACCGACTGGAGAAATGGCGATTTGAGCGCCGCAGCATCCTAGTCACGCTCGCATGACGCTGTCAAGGTGGAAGGTAGTGTAGGAAGAAAGTCCCCGGAGGTTAAGACATTTGGGGGAGAAGCCGCAGTGGCAGCGGGAAGGCAAGCGACGACGGCGGATGGGGAACGCTCACTGAGTTGATTGGAGTTGCGACGAGAGTTGGCTGACTGTGGAGACGTCGAAGAAGTTGGACAGATCGGCGTGGCCCGCCAGGGTGTCGCGCTGCTTGCCTTCCACCAAAATTTTTACTCTCAGAATGCCGGGTATGTTGGCGGACAGGGTCTGTACGAGCGATGCGATGGTGAGCTCTTCGGCAAGGACGCCGGAACGGTGACCGTCAGCGAAGGCGGCGTTGACGTCAATGACCGCGAGGCCGGGATCGACGAGATAAACGCTGCGAATCTCCGAGCCGGGGGGCAGGGGATGGGGGGAAGACTTATCGAGATAAAGGGCGACCAGGGCACGGAGGACCTCTTCGGCGCGCTGCTGGCGGACGGATGGCATGGGGATTTGCGCGGACTGAGCGCGGAGAACGCCGATGTCGTCGTAGGCCACGTAAAGAGTGACACGCTCGGTGGACCCAGCCACGGGAGGCACAACCGGCGGGACGTCGGCGGAGGGGACGGGAGTAGCAGCGGCGCGTCCGCGCATGTGCCAGGCGTAGAGGCTCATGCCCAGCACGGCGGCGAGAAGAATGGAGAGCGCGATAAAAAAGTGGCGCGGAATCATGGGGAATCGGGTGATCGGGCGATCTGGCGATTGAAAACCTAAATCCTTACGTTCTGAATTTATCAAATTATGCGATCACAAAAAGACCCGATCACTCAATCGCCCGATTCATGGTGCGGCCCCGAGTTGGGAGCGGATGGCTACGATTCCGTTGGCTACGGCTCCGGCGATGAGTTGCTGGTAATCGGGCGAATTCAGAGCGGAGACGTCGGAGGCGGGCGGAGCGACCTCAACGGCAATCGCTGCGGTCACAATGCTATTGAGCGGACGGAGAGGCGCAGTGAGGGTGCGGACGGGGACCTGAATCCTTTTCAACATTCCGGCGATGCTCGTGGCGGTCGCCTGGCTGAGCGGCATGAAGGGAGACTGGGCGGTAGGCCAGGCGCGGAAGGGACCGTCGTCCTCACTATTGGCGTAGGGAAGCATTGCGGTGTAGAGGCGAACGCCGTGGCCGCTGGAAGCGGCATGCAAGGCCACATAGACAGCGGCATGTGTGCTATTGGCGAAGAAGGCGCGATCGTCGACGGAAAGGCTGGCATCGGAGTCTCGCAGCACGAGGGTGGAGATGCCGCGACTCTCCAGTTCCTGGCGAAGCTGGCGAGCGAAGGCGAGGGTGACGTCTTTCTCAGCTATGGTGGCGCTGAGAGCTTCGCCGCGGTCGACGCCGCCATGGCTGGCGTCAACGATTGCGAAGTAGCGCCGAGGAGCGGACGACGGAGTTGGCGCGGGAGACTGCGTGGCCGGAGGATTTTGTGGCGGGGGAACGGCTACGTTTGCCGTTTGGGTTGCCACGGTTTGCGATTTCGCCGGGACTGGGGGAGCCAGAGTGATGGTTCGACCGTCGTTACTGAAGCTGGCCATGAGCGGGAGGGTGGTGGTTACCGTGATTTCGGCGGCGCCATTCATTTCGGAATACGCGGCGGACGGAATGAGTTTGCTGGAGAATGTCAGCGTGGGAGAAGCGGGGGCAGTGACGGGTTCGTGATTGAAGGTGAGGCGCACCTTCCCGGGCTCGGTGGCCACTGAAGGATTGACGGGAGCGCTGAATTGAAAGACGAGGTGCGAGGGGTCGCTTGCGGCAACGGAGGCGGTGAAGTGGGTGGCGATACTACCGATAAAAAGACGATCGGACTGCTCGTGGAGAGTTGCGGGACCTCCCAGGAAACGAGGTAGAAGGGAATTGAGGGAGGCGAGCGGAACCAAGCCGCGTCCGTTTTCAAGAATGAACTGGGCGGAGAGATCGGCGTCGCGTCCCTGGACGCGGGCGCGAGTTTTGTCGACGGTAAATTCTCCAAGGATGTTGTTGTAGTGAAGACGCCAGCGGGTGCCGTCCAGTTTGGCGCTGACCGTTCCGAGGGGTTCAAGGAGTTCCAGCAGGCCCACATAATCATGGCCCTGGCGCTGAACGATGGGTAGGGAATAGTTTGCGGCGGTCGAATAGATGGAAAGATGTTTTTCGGGAGGGATGGCGAAGGAGGCGGCGACGAACAGAGAGACGCCGAGGCCAAAGAGCAACCGCAATGTGCGGCAGGCGTTCGAGCGAGCATCGCGGGGGCGAGACCACTGGGGTGCGGGGCTTTGCCCAGCCGGACAGCCGAAGGCGACTATCCCCACATGGGGCCCGCTAATCGAGGGCATAGACTGTCAGTCCGCTGAGGAGCTTGGGATAGAAGTCGGTGGATTTCTGGGGCATGACTTCGCCGGCGAATGCGATGTCTCGAACTTGCTGGATCCGGCAGGGGTTCATCAGGAAAACGATGTCGGCACGAGGATTGTTTTCCAGGTGCGAGAGAGCCTCGGCGGCATCGCGGACATAGGAGATGTTGAGCTGGTTGCGGATGGACTCTGCGGTAAGCCCTAAGACATTTTCCAGCAAAATCTTATGCAATTGCACTACGTCGAGCGCTTGCTGGCGCATGGAGAGTCCTGTAAAGAATTGGTCGGCGTTCGGGTCGGGGTGATGCAAGAGGAAGGCCCGGTTGGGGGTGACTGCGAGCAGAGCGGAGCCGGCGCGTCCGCACTGATGGAGCATGGCGGTGGCGTGGGCAGCATCGAGGGAGGAGTCGACTTCTTCGATATCGAAAAATTTGCGGGCGGAGTCGCGGAAGGCTTCTTCGTTAAATTCGGGCAGACTATGAACGACCCGGTGAGTGGGCAGGATGACGAGGGCGGGGCTGTTCAGGTTGACGAAGGTCATCATCACGTATTCGGAGGGAGATGTGGTGGGTGTCGCGGTGGGACGCGCTTTCTCCCGGCATTGATTGCGATAGTTGAGCGCGGTTTCGTAACGGTGGTGGCCGTCGGCGATGATGAGTTTCTTATCGGCCATAGCGGCGCGGACAGAATCGATCAGGCGTGGGTCGGGGATTTGCCACACGCGATGGAGGACGCCATATTCGTCGGTGACGGCGATGTCGGGATCTGCGGTAGTGGTAAGCAGGGACTCGATCTGGCCGGAGTCTTCATAGAGCATAAAGATCTGGCCAAAATGGGCGCGCGTGGCGCGGAGCAGGTCGAGGCGGTCGGCCTTGGGCTTGGCCAGGGTTTGCTCGTGGCGGAAGACGACGCCAGAGGAATAATCCTCAATGCGGCCTAAGGCGATGAAGCCGCGGCGTTCGAGTTCCTGGTCGGAACCGGGGAGAGTGAAGCGCTGCGAATAAAAGTAAAGAGATGGACGGGAATCCTGGCGCAGGATGCCTTGGCGGCGCCAGTCGCGAAAGCTGGTTGCCGCGCGGGAATATACATTATTTTCCGGATTGTCATTCGGTTCATGCCGACCGAGGATGATGCGGACGAGGTTATACGGACTGGCCGCATAGTAGCGTTCCTGCAGAGCGGCCGTGATCTTGTCGTAGGGTTGGGTCACCACCAGAGCTGGAGAGATCTGTTGGGGATCGTACCGGAACCCGCGAAAGGGATGAATGTCAGCCATGGAAACCTTTGATTGTAACAAGGTAGCGGCGGATTTCCGGATTGGGATTCAGTGGAGTGGATAAATCGGCTGAAACTGGCGTCCATTCTGGGATTGTCACCAGGATTTGACAAAAATACCGCGGCTGCTTGGGGAAAGCTGTGATACTATCGCGGCCAAATGAGGTGCTTATGTCCTTTGTGGATGAGCGCCGGTTATCTCGCCCTGGGATCCGAGCTGTAAAGTCCGGTTTGATTCGAACCTGGAATCTGACCGTCGTCCGATTGCGGACAATTCTGCGCGGTCATACTGTTCTGTCGGTTCTGTGTTCTCTTTCGACAGCTTTGATGTGGATTTCCGTTTGCGCATGTTTGGGCGGATCCATACCAGCTCGGGGGCAGACGGACGTGAACGACGTCCACGTGATGCCGCGGCCCTTAGAGAAGACAAAGACAGAAGACGTCGCGAAGGAAACCATCGTCCCTTCGTCTTTGAATACGCACATACGGCCCTTGAAAGTGAATGCGGATCTGGTACTGGTGCCGGTGACGATAACGGACCCGATGAACCGGCTGGTGACTGGGCTGGAGAAGGAAAATTTCCAGCTTTTCGAAGGCGGCTCGGGACAAGAGATCAAGTCTTTCTCGAGTGAGGATGCTCCGGTTTCGCTGGGGGTCATCTTCGATTCGAGCGGAAGCATGAGCAGCAAGATGGACCGGGCGAAGGATGCGGTTGTGGAGTTTTTCAAGACCGCGAACCCGCAGGATGAGTTCTTCATGATCACTTTTTCGGACGAGCCGGAGGTGGTCAGCGATTTCACCAGTTCGGTGGACGAGATCCAGAGCAAACTGGTGTTTGCCGTGCCACGAAGGCGGACTGCGCTGCTGGATGCGATATATATGGGCGTCACCAAGATGAGGCAGGCGAAGTATCCGAAGAAAGCGCTGCTGATTATTTCGGACGGAGGAGATAATCACAGCCGGTATACCGAAAACGAAATCAAAGCGCAGGTGAAGGAAGCGGATGTGATGGTGTATGCGATCGGGATTTACGACCGGTATTTCCCCACGGAAGAAGAGCGACTGGGGCCGGCGCTTCTAGGCGAGGTTGCGGAATTGTCGGGCGGCCGGGCCTTTACGGTGGAAAACCCGAACGACTTGGCGGACGTGGCGACAAAGATCGGGATCGAATTGCGCAATCAATACGTGTTGGGTTATCGGCCCCATAACGATTCGCGAGACGGCAAATGGCGTAAGATCAAAGTGAAATTACTGCCGCCGAAAGGATTGCCGCCGCTGCGAGTTTATGCCAGGACCGGTTATTACGCCCCCGAAGAATAAGGGTGCGAATCAGGTTATTTTCCTGAAGTGGGTCTTCGCGATTCTGATCGCGGTGCTCGCGAAACCGGTTTCCGGGAACGCGCGGCAGACGCCTTCCCAAGGGCAATCTTCTCCGGTTCCGGTTTCGCCGGTACAGTCCCAGTCGGCGGCGAGTCAATCCCAAAAGTCTCAACCGGATTCAACGGCGACTCCTTCGAGCGAGCGACATGGCCCTCAGGACAACGGAACCTTTGTCATCCGCAAGGATGTGGACGAAGTTCTTCTGCACGCCACGGTGGTGGATGACAAGCAGCGCATCGTCACCGACCTTGGCCGGAACGCGTTTTCCGTGTTCGAAGATGGCAAGCCGCAAACTATCGTTTCCTTTCATCATGAAGACATTCCGGTAGCCATGGGGATTGTGATTGATAATTCCGGCTCGATGCGGGAAAAGCGGGCGAAAGTAAACCAGGCAGCGCTCAATTTGGTGCGGTCGAGTAATCCACAGGACGAAGTGTTCGTGGTGAATTTTAACGACGAATATTATCTTGACCAGGATTTCACCAACGATCTTCTGAAATTGAAAGAAGCTCTTGAGAAGATTGATGCCAGGGGCGGAACGGCACTTTACGAGGCGGTGGTGGCCTCCGCCGATCACTTAAAGAGGGATGCCAGGCTGGAGCGGAAAGTGCTGTTCATAGTGACTGATGGAGAAGACAATGCCAGCCGGGAAAGTCTGGAGCAGGCGGTGAAGCAACTGCAGGAGGAAAACGGGCCGTCGGTGTATGCGATCGGAGTTCTGGGAGATGAGGAGCATCCCAAGCGGGCCAAGCGGGCACTGGAGGTTATTGCGCAACGGACTGGAGGGCTGGCATTTTTTCCGAAGACGTTGGACGAAGTGGATGAGATCAGCCGGCAAGTGGCGCACGACATCCGGAACCAGTACACGATTGGCTATAAGCCGACGAATCCGAAGGGCACGGGAGGATTCCGCACCATCCGGGTGGAGGCGAAGGCAAAGGGGCACGGCAAGATGTCGGTGCGGACGAAGAGCGGGTACTACGCGGGGACGCAGCCGGCCGCGGGGACGAAGTAACTTCGTCGCAATCAGTTTTCGAGAACCCCCCGCAAGGCGAAGTAACTTCGAGCTAAGGCTTTCGTTCCATTGACGATTCCGGACTGTCCCCCTTACCCTGTAGCGTGCATCAGAAAACCCTTGAAGTTTCTCATCTGGGCGTCGCCGACGATATTACGGACCTGGTCGGCGGGACCCCCATGTTGCGGTTGAAGCGGCTGGTTCCTGCCGAGTCCGCCGACATCTTCGCAAAACTTGAATACTTGAACCCCGGAGGAAGTGTGAAGGATCGCGCGGCCATTGGGATTATCCGGCGGGCAGAGCAGGAGGGGAAGCTTGCGCCCGGGGGGACGATTGTCGAAGCCACCGCCGGGAATACCGGAATCGGGCTGGCGCTAATCGGAGTAAACCGCGGATATAAGGTGAAGCTGTTCGTTCCGGAAAACTTCTCGCAGGAAAAAGTGATTATCATGCGCGCGCTGGGGGCGGAAGTGGACCGCACCCCAGATGAAGAGGGGATGGCGGGAGCGATCCGTCGCGCTAAGGAAGCTGTGGCAAGCGATGAGAGCGCGTTCATGGCGGGACAGTTTGAGAATATGGCGAATCCCGACTATCACTACGAGACCACGGCCGTGGAAATGTTCGAGCAGCTCGGGGGGAAAGTGGATGTTGTGGTTCTGGGCTGCGGCACGTGTGGAACGTTTACTGGTATCGCGCGCTACATGAAAGAGCATGTGCCGGGAGTGCGAGCGGTCGCGGTGGAAACGCAGGGATCGATCCTGGCTGGCGGGCAACCGGGGCCACACAAGGTGGAAGGGATTGGCGTGAGTTTCATTCCCAAGACGTTCGATCGATCGGTGTGCGATGAAGTGATTGCGGTAAGCGATGAGAATGCCTTTGAGACCGTGAAGCAGCTGGCCGCGAAGGAAGGCGTGCTGGCGGGATCGAGCGGAGGAGCGGCGGTGTTCGCGGCTCTGGAGGTGGCGCGGCGACTGGGCGCGGGGAAACGGGTGGCGACGATCATTCCGGATTCGGCGGAGAGATATTTGTCGAAGAAGATTTTTGAGGGCGGGATTTAGATAAAAGTTTGTCGCACAGAACGCTGAAAAAGTCCGCGGGGAACGCTTTGAGAAGGTCGATGTCTTCCAGAAAGTATTGATGAAAAAAAATAGACGAGCTGGGTTTGCTACGCGTGCGATTCACGACGGGCAGCAGCCGGATCCCTTGACCGGCGCGGTCAATGTGCCCATTTATCTCACTTCCACTTATGTTCAGCAGGGGATTGGGGAGAATAAGGGGTACGAATATTCGCGGGTCTCGAATCCCACGCGGGATCGGCTGGAAGAGAACTTGGCGTCGCTGGAAGGCGGGGTGGCGGCGCGCGTGTTTGGCAGTGGGATGGCGGCGATCAATGCGATTGCGAGCATGTTGAAGGCGGGCGACCATGTGGTGTGTGGCGACGATTTATATGGCGGGACGCCTCGGCTGTTTAATCAGGTGCTGACGGGATTCGGGCTGGAGTTTTCTTACGTGGATACATCGGATGCGGAGAACGTTGAGCGCGCGATTCAAAACAATACGCGCATGGTGCACGTGGAGACACCGACCAATCCGCTGATGCGGTTGAGTGATTTGCCGGCGATCAGCAAAATTTGCCGGCGCAAGAAAGTGGAACTGGTGGTGGACAACACGTTCATGTCGCCTTACTTCCAGCAGCCGCTGGCGCTGGGCGCGGATATGGTGGTGCACTCGACGACCAAGTTTCTAAATGGCCACAGCGACGGACTAGGCGGGGTCGTGGTATGCAGCCGGCCAGAGCAGGCAGCAAAGCTGGCGTTTTTGCAAAAGTGCGCGGGGGCGATACTTTCTCCGTTCGAATGCTTTCTGTTGCTGCGTGGGGTGAAGACGCTGGCTGCGCGGATGGAGATCCACGACCGCAACGGGCGCCTGGTGGCGGAGTTTCTGGCGAAGCATAAAAAGGTGGCGAAAGTTCTTTACCCGGGGTTGCCGGATCATCTGCAGCACGAGTTGGCCAAGCGCCAGATGAGCGGCTTCGGGGCGATGATCACGTTTGAGACGGGATCGCTGAAGAATGCAAATAAGATGCTGAAGAAATTGCGCCTCTGTTCATTGGGAGAATCGCTGGGAGGAGTGGAGACGCTGATCTCACATCCAGCGACGATGACGCACGCGGCGCTGGGTGAAAAAGGCCGTAGGGCGATTGGGATCACGGACGGAATGGTGCGGATTTCTGTGGGCATTGAGGATGTGCAGGACATCCTTAGCGATCTGGAAGCGGGGCTGGCTGCTATATAAACGCTGTTCGCTACGGATTTGCAGGGATCAAACGGACTGAGGCCCTACTCTAGCTCCATTCAATTTTTTACGCTGACGGATTCGTCGATCCAGGCCAAGTAGTTGGGTGATCCATCTGCAATGGTCAGGCAGATACATTCTGGCAGGTCGTAGGAGTGGAGTTGGGCAATAGCTTGGCGCACTGCTTCGAAGGCCGCGGCCGTAGTCTTGATGATCAAAAGCCATTCGCGAGATTCTTCTACCTTGTTTTGCCAGCAATAAATAGATACAACCTGCGGGATGATGTTGACGCAGGCGGCCAGACGTTCCTCTACAACATGCCGCGCAATTTTCCGAGCTTCTTCTTCTGAGCCTGCGGTAGTCAGGACGATTCGTTTGTCGCTCATATAAAATCAGCCGTTAGCAATTAGCAGTTGGTGAGCCAACTCACGTCGAGAGAGTAGCACCTTAAGTGAGGGAGCAGAAAGATGGCGACGCAAATCAAGTTTGGAACATCGGGTTGGCGGGCGGTGATGGCGGAGGAGTTTACTTTTGCGAATGTGCGGCGAGCGGTGGGCGGGATTGCGCGTTACGTGACGGGGCAGAAGCCGCGGGGAGCGCGAGTGATCGTGGGACGCGATCCGAGATTCCTGGGCGAAACTTTTTGTTCCATGGCGGCGGAGATTCTGGAGGCTTATGGAATTAGGCCGGTCGTGGTCCCGGAGCCTGCGCCAACTCCGGCATTTGCTTATGCCGTTGTAAAGGCAAAGGCCGACGGGGTGATTAACTTTACAGCTTCGCACAATCCGCCGGAGTACAACGGGATCAAGTTTTCGACGCCGGATGGATGTCCGGCGCTGCCTGAAGTGACGAAAAAGATTGAGGCGGAAATTGATGCACTGGACCGGGAGGGGTCGACATCAGGGACGAAAGGTACTGGATACGGATCTACCCGGGAATTACTGGACGTGAAGGCCGGCTACCTGAAGCGATTGGGAGAGATTGTGGATCTGGGCGCGATCCGCAAGGCCAATCTGCAGGTTTGTTTTGATCCCATGTGGGGGTCGGCGCGGGGATATTCCGATGAATTCTTGCAAGAGGCTGGGGTGAAAATCGCGACCGTGCATGACTATCGCGACGTGTTGTTTGGCGGGCATGCGCCGGAGCCGGACGATCACTTGCTGGAGGACCTGCGCGGCAGGATGCGCGAGACCAGGGCGCAGATTGGCATTGCGACCGACGGGGACGCGGATCGCTTTGGGATTGTCGATGCGGACGGAACTTTTTTTCAGCCGAACTACGTGATTGCGCTGCTGTTCGATTATCTGGTGGAGAGCCGGGGATGGAAGAACGGAGTGGCAAAGTCGGTGGCGACCACGAATTTGATCAATGCGATCGCAAAGGCTCGCGATGTGGAACTTTTCGAGACGCCGGTGGGCTTCAAATACATTGGCGAGCTCATCATGCAGGACAAGATTGCGATCGGTGGAGAAGAAAGCGCCGGGCTTTCGATCCGGCATCACGTCCCGGAGAAAGATGGCGTGCTGGCGGGCCTGCTGTGCTGCGAGATGGTGGCGAAGCGAGGCCAATCGCTAGGCGAGCAATTGAGGGGGCTATGTAACCAAGTTGGTTCGTATTATCCGCAACGGGAAAACTTCCGCTTGACGGCTGAGGTCAAGGACAAGTTCACTGGGAAGTTAAGGTCTGATCCGCGGGAGTTCTGTGGACACAGGGTGAGCGAAGTGGTGCGCACGGATGGATTGAAGCTGGTCTTTGAAGATGGTTCGTGGGTTTGTTACCGGCTTTCGGGAACCGAGCCGGTGGTGAGAGTTTATTCCGAGGCACGAAGCAAGCAGGGTTTGGAGAAGTTGAGCCGGGCGGCCAAGCAATGGATTTTCGAGTAAAGAATTTGGCAGACATGCGGCGATTTCCCACTCCGCAAGATGGGTTGCGAGTGATCGCGGAAAAGGCGCCGCAGGCCGAGGCGATAGCTGCATCCTGGGTGGGGAGAGTTGGTCCCGCCTTCAGGCGGGTGTATGCGCTGCGGCGGCGATTGGCGACGATCGCGGTTGCGGTGCTGGCGGCCTTTCTGTTTGTCCACGTGATGTTTGGCGCGAATGGAATGATTGTGTATAAGCAGAAGCGAGCCGAGTATGAATCGCTGCAAAAGCGAATCATGCTGGAGCAGAAGGAAAACGAGCTCTATACACAGCAGATTCAGGGATTGCAGACCGACGAGAAGGCAATCGAGAAAGAAGCGCGCGAACAGTTGCATTATGCGCGTCCGGGCGAAGTGGTGTACGTTCCTCAGACTCCGGAAGTTGCCGCACCACCAGTGAATCATTCGGCGAGAAAATAAATAGGCGAGGCCAAGGCGCGACTACGATGCGTGGCCCCAGGTCTTTCGCCAAGCGGAAAAAGCTGAGTTCCTGACAATCAGCTAACGGGATGATCGCGTCCCGCAAGCGTGTGACAATCGAAAACGTCCTCTGTGGTATAGTTCCTGCGATCGGCGAATCGGTGGGCGCGTTGGTTGCTTCCGGGTGCGCGAGTAAAATTCCTACCATGCGGCGTGGGGCCGCGATCGAAAGATCAAATAAGGAGAAAAACGGCCATGAGAAAAGTGCTCGTACTTAGTCTTGCGATATGTTTTGTGTTCGCCCTGACAGCGATGGCGTTTGACGATATGGGGAAGAGCACCACCGTCAACGGGTGGGTGAGCGATGACAAATGCGGCGCCAAGGGGGCCAACGATAAGGCTGAGGCGTGCACCAAGAAGTGCCTGGCCGCCGGTGCGAAGATGGTGATCGTGACCGATAAGGATCAGAAAGTTCTGATGGTGGAGAACCCGGATGCGCTCAAGGACCATGTGGGACATCACATCGCCGTGACGGGACATGTGATGGGCGACAGCATTCATGTGGAAAGCGCGAAGATGCTGTGAGCGGTTTGTGTTGTGAGCAAGGGCGGCTGCGGCCGCCCTTGCATTTTTGTCGGGGATTCTCTTGTGGGCTAGAACACGCAATTGAGCAGGCTCATCGGCGCCTGCGTCGCAAAGCCAGTAAGAAGCAAATGAACACCAAGCCGGAGAGTTTGGAGGTGGTCAAGTACGTGGTTGTGTACACGACTCACCGCAATGCATCGGCGGTGGAGATCTTGGAGTGGTACCGGACGGGCTGGCAAATTGAGTTGGTATTCAAGCCATTGGAGAGCCTGGTCGGACTAGGTCACTTGCCCAAACACGACGACCGCAGTTCTCGGGCCTGGCTACATGGAAAACTGGTGGCGAGAAAGGCAATAGTGTATTCTCGCAGTCGCGTGTCTAGTCGTTGCAAGTCAGATTCAATGTAGATAGTGCCGACGGCTTCGCCGTCGAGAACGATGTCGCGGAACTGGATGAGGCGGTCAGATTCGAACCGGGTGGCCTGCTCTTGGGCAAGGGGAGGCACAAAATTGGAATCTCTCCCGCCTGACGAACATAGGTGGCAAACGGCTTGCCGTCGTCCGAGTAGATACATGCTGCAGTCACACTGGGTTCTGCCCGCAAGGCTTGCAGAACATCTTGCGCTGCATGAAGGTCGCGGAAAGTAAGCGCCGCCGTGCTATTCCGGGCCAAGACGTCCGCCAAGGTTGCCAAGTCTCGTGCCATAGCCCGCCTGAGTCCTAACAAATCAAAGACTCCCATCGGCACTGAAACCGTGATTGCAGCGATGCAGGCCATGGCGACGAATAAGCCCGTCAGCTTGTCACGGATCGACCAATCGCGAGATGTCCGCATCTACTGTTCTCCCCTCCGATCACTCGAGAACAACTTTGCCTTGCCGGCCATCGGAAACCCGTGCTGAGTCCAGATTGGTTGCCAGAAAGCGTAGTGCACATTGCCCGTTACGAACTCATCGACTCTGGGCGTGGTGCGACACTGAAAAGTCGGCCCAACGACTGTTGTACCTGGGGGTCTGATCCACGACTGTCTCGACCGAATAAAGCCGACAGAGATCCCTTGCATTTTGTTCCCCAAACCCATCAGAGATCGCAGATTAGAAGTCCCTTAGTCGATTATGCACGCTGAAACGAGAATTTTGTTCTCGTTATGATGTCAAGTTCCTACATCCATTGGGGTTAGCAGGGATATCAAGGGCGGAGCCCTCGGCTAGTTAGTGCATCCCTGGTTTTGTGGACCGGATCGCAGGATGTGTCTGTAGGTCCTTGCGAATAAGACGAGCTTCTGGCGATGCCAGAAATAAGTCGGCCATTCAAGTGCAATCAGAGAGAGCAGCTAAACTGGCTCGCCTGGTCGAACGGTGCGATGCAGAAGCGCACGTCGAACGAATAGGCCACTTTTGCGGGTGTCGGACTAATCCGCAAGAGTCGCCAATCTTTCCAATTCACAGACAAACGTATGAAATCGAGACACATTGCAGTCCTGAAGAAAGTGATGGATGGTTCATGATTTCCGGGAGAAATGCGCTCCTCAGGTTGATGGTATTCATAATAGCGTGTGAGATCGTGCACGGTCAGGCATCGCCGCAAGATCTCACGCAACTAAAGCTCGAGGATCTGATGAACATGGAGGTAACTTCGGTTTCGAAAAAGGAACAGAAGATTTCTGAAGCCGCATCAGCAGTGTTTGTCATTACCTCTGAGGACATTGCGCGCTCGGGCGCCAACGACATTCCAGATTTATTGCGCATGGTCCCAGGCGTGGAGGTGGCCCAGATCAACTCCAGCAAATGGGCTATCAGCATCCGCGGTTTCAACGGCCAGTATTCGAACAAATTGTTGGTCTTAGTCGACGGGCGCACGGTGTATACACCGATGCTCTCGGGAGTGTTCTGGGATGCGCAGGATGTACTTCTGGACAACATTGATCGAATCGAGGTCATACGGGGTCCAGGAGCCACAGTGTGGGGGGCCAACGCCGTCAACGGAGTTATCAACATCATTACAAAGAAAACGAGCGACACTCAGGGCGCCTTTGCAACTGCTGGAGGCGGCAGCTATGAACACGGCTTCGGTGCTGCGCGATACGGGGGAAGGCTCGGAGGAGCGACGTCCTATCGGGTGTTCGCCGATGGCTTCGATCGAAACCATTTTCCGACTCCATTCGGTTTGAACGGGAACGACGATTGGGAGATGGTTCATGGTGGCTTTCGCGTTGATACCAGCGCGTCTGCTCAAGACTCTATCACCGTCGAAGGCGACGCCAATAGTGGAAATGCAGGGGAAGTCGCTGGTTCGGTCGTCTCGATTTCTCCGCCGATAAATGGTCTTCTCGATCTCCGGGACCGTTATTCAGGATGGGACTTGTTGTCACGATGGAATCATACCTCCTCTGCACATTCGGAGACGTCACTGCAGGTGTATTTTGACCGGAACACTCGGAGCGATACTACTTACGGATTTGGCGTGAACACCTTTGATCTCGATTTCCAGCACCATATCGGTTGGGGTACGAGGCAGGATTTTGTATGGGGTTTAGGTTACCGGGTGAGCTCCGACGATACGCTTGCCACGCTGAGGATTTCATTCACTCCTGCCGGTCGAACAACTCAGCTATTCAGTTCGTTCGTCCAGGACGAAATCACAATCCTACCGGAGCGTCTGTATCTGAGTTTGGGAACAAAACTCGAGCACAATGACTATACGGGCTTCGGACTTGAGCCTAGCGGCCGGATTGCCTGGACCCCCAATGCCCGAAACACACTCTGGGCCGCGGTTTCACAGGCCCAGCGGACACCGGCGCGAAGTGATACGGGCATTCTTGTAAATCTGGCGGCGCTGTCTGGGCCGAACAACATCCCAATGCTTGTCGGCTATACGGGAAATCCAAACGAGAAAGCGGAGAGAGAAACTTCCGTCGAAACAGGATATCGTGCCCGGTTGTCGAGCAGCGTTTCCCTCGATTCGACAATCTTTTTCAATCATTATGGTGACCTGGTGTCGGTGGAACCGGGCTCGCCTTTGTTTGATGCTGACCCAACTCCCCATCTGGTCGTACTCAGCAGGTTTGCCAATCTGCTCTACGGAGAAACTCATGGTTTTGAGACGTTGGTTAACTGGAAAGTGACTCGCCGATGGACTCTCAGTCCGAGTTACTCATTCCTTACCATGCACCTGCACCGGGAAGCTTCAAGCGCTGACTTAACGACTGCTCCGGAGACTGAAGGCAGTGTTCCCACTCATCAGGCCCAATTGCGCTCACAGGTAAATTTGCCCCTTCACTTGCAGTGGAATGCCGCCGCAAATTTTGTCGGGTCCCTTCCCGCGCTAGCGGTCCCATCATACACGCGCCTAGATAGCAACATGACTTGGCAGGCGGGGGAGCGGTTCTCGATCAGTCTAGTGGGACAAAATTTGCTGCACGACCGGCATTTGGAGTACACAGGCCCGGACTCGTCTGTGCAGTCGGATCTCATCAAGCGGAGCGTATATGCCAAGGTCACGTGGCGTTTCTAAGGACGCAGGCGGCAACGAATGTCTTCGCCTTGTGGTAAGCAGCCGGATCGTGGTGTCGCGCTGTCTCCCATTGATGATCGGAAGCCACCGGAATGGCCCGCAGGAAGAGCCGTTCGAAACAACAAGCATGCAGCTTCAACCGTTGAAGGGCAACTTCTGTAGAGGTAACAGGTGAATCTCTGTCCTCTGCAGATCGGCGTACGCAAGTTCGACGGTCACTCGCACTGGAGTTCGGGCTGTGCCGGCGGACCGGTTTGGTCCCGCTCGAAACTCTTGGTCGGGGCGTTTGTTGCATTGCTAATTGCGATCTGTCCGACGGTGTCTATCGCGCAATCCCAAGTTGACGAATACCGCCTGAAGGCAGCTTTTCTCTTCCATTTCGCCCAGTTTGTGGAGTGGCCGGCGGAAGCACTGGGG
>Ga0187871_10000195_pt1 | contig 55666 bp, 49 predicted proteins | sample June2016WEW_16_1_FD_132988 | JGI IMG/M metagenome (GOLD analysis project Ga0187871, IMG submission 132988) | Peatland microbial communities from SPRUCE experiment site at the Marcell Experimental Forest, Minnesota, USA - June2016WEW_16_10 | ecosystem: Environmental > Terrestrial > Soil >...
GAGCCTACGAGCTGGATGCCGAGGCCCGCCGTGACCTACTGCAGGACATTCATCTACAGCTCTGGCGCAGCTTCGCATATTTCGACCAGCGCTGTTCGCTCAGAACTTGGGTCTACCGTGTAGCTCACAACGTAGCCACCAAACATGTGATGCGGCAGCGCAGGATTAGGGACAGACTTGTGAACATCGAGAATTTCGATTTTATGCCGGGCCCGGATCAAGCGGAGCTCGCCGCCAGTCAGACCGAAGCGCTCGGGCGTCTGTCCACGCTGATCCAGCGTTTGAAACCGCTGGACCGTCAGATCATTGTTTCGTATCTCGAAGATATGGACGCAAGCTCTATCGGCGAAATTACCGGACTGTCGGCTGCGAACATCTCGATGAAAGTTCATCGCATCAAAAACATTCTGAAGCGCTGGTTCGGCGAAGGAGGCCTATGAACGATCCCAGGACTATCTGGCAAAACCAACCCAAGGAGCCATTCAGAATGTCAGTAGACGAAATGCGCCTGAGGGCGCAACGGTTTCAAATGAAGGCCCGTTTCAAGGTGGTCTACTCGATAACGATCGGGCTCAGCATTTGCGTTTTCTTTGGATGGAACTGTATCAGAGCCCAAGAAGTGCTTTCGCGGATGGGGTTTGGACTGCTGAGTGTCTGTGGAATCTATTTCGGATATCAGGCGTACAAATGGATATGGCCCAGCGATCTTCCGCCGGATTCCCCGGTGAGCACTTCGATCGAGTTTTACAGAAGCGAGCTAGAGAGACGCCGCGATTACAGCCTGCATGGCTGGCGTCGGTCGGGCCTAACGTTTTGCTTTTTGGGACTAGCCATGGCATTAGCGCCCGGGTTGATCGACTCACTCCACAACCCACGCCTCCTGGTGAATACGGTACCTTTTTTCGCGCTTCTCACCGTATGGTTTGTCGCTTTCCTTTACCTAAAGAAGCGCGGCCAGAACAAGCTTCAACGGGAGATCGACGAATTGCGGACATTTGAGAGAGCGGAGAGCTGAATGGGCGCCTCGATATAATCAAACCCATGCGGCCCATTGCTTTGGCGGTAGCTCTCTGTATGGCCGCGACCGCTTTCGCTCAGGAACCACAATTGCGTGATCTACATGCGACTCTGGTAACCTTGCACTCGCACGTTGCGCAGGCAAATCTAGAGAACCTTGGAGCACGTCCGGAGCTTACCGTCGCCAAGCACCAGCTTCGGGACTGGATCGAATCACAGCTCGGCTCGCTGAAAGATGACGCCAGCGAGAAAGCGCTGTCGATCCAAATCAACGCTGCTCTAAAGCGCGTGGAGGTGAAAGATTCCGATGAGCAGAATGCGCCAGGTTCTCTCGGCGAGGTTCGGCTCAGCATGGAATCGGGATACTTGATTGTCACCACAGCAATCGGCATCGTCTGCCAATACGACGAATCGGTTTATGCGTACAAGCGCGTTAGCGACCACTGGCAACGAGTTTGGGAATCGGAGCAAAATGACTACTCACCGAAAAAGTACGCTCCTCAGCTCATAGAGGCAGTGCACGTCTGGCAGGCGCACAACTACGGCCACAAGGATGGTCCACTGTTTCTGCTGACGCTCGGGCACGGCTGGGGCTGCGCATCACGTTGGCATCCAGTCCATTACCGCGTTTGGCGAGTTGACACATCCACCTCGAAACTCTTGATCGACCGTTCTGAAAGTGCTTGGCTGAGGACGGACACCTACACTACTGGAAGCATCGGACGGGACTTTAGAGAAGGCAACGCACCAGTTGACGTTCTGATTGAATTCACGCAAGGAAGTATCGACGCCGGAGTCCACAATCGCGAGGCCATACGCCACTTCTTGATCGAGGGAGATCAAGTCCGCCGTGTAGATCCGGTCGCGCTCAGCCCGCGCGATTTCGTGGATGAATGGCTGACGCGCCCTTGGAGCGAAATCGCCACATGGTCGGCCTCTCCCAGTCTTCAGGAGTGGCACCGCAAGCTTCACGCTGACTTTGTCGCCGGAGATTTCGTCGATGCCACCATGCGCTGCGAGACTCCCGATCTATGGCAGGTCACCGTTGAGCTCAAGAACGTCCAGAAGGAATTCGTCCCGGAGCCCGAAGTCTACTTCCTAGTCCGCTGGCGTCCCCCTTATCACTTCACCATGATGAACATCAGCGCTAAGCCCTTCGCTGGCTGCAACCAAGAAGATCCTGAAGCCGACCAATGGAGGACCCTCTTCTCCAGCCAGGATTGGCGCTACTAGCCGGCATCTATTTAGCCGCCGCTCTCGCCTTCGCGACAATCTCCCTCACCTCGGCCGCTAACGTCGGAGCATGATACGGAATCCCATCCTTAATGGTCCATTCCACGCCGCCGGTATGCACTACCTTGCCATCCCGCAAATCGTCGAACCCGCCGGGATACAGCACTTTCAGATTCTCCAGCGGATTGCCGTTCACCACCAGAATATCGGCCAGATATCCTGTCCGCACGCGGCCGATCCGCGTCTCCTGGCCGAGAATCTTCGCGTTGTTCGCAGTGGCGTGCTGGATCACAATCAACGGTTGGAATCCAGCTTCCTGATGCAGCTCCAGCTCGCGGATTAATCCGAAACCGTACATCTGATAAATGAAGCCCGCGTCATCGCCGCAGCCGATTAAGCCGCCGCGCTTCTCGAATTCCTGGAGCGCCGCCATTTCGATCCGGTAGTTCTCTTTCCAAAAAGCTTCGTCAGTGGATGTCCAACCAATAAAGTACGATCCATGATTCGCCGGATTCGGTTCAAAATATTTCGCCAGCGTCGGATGCAGATAGTCGCGGAACCAGGGCTGATTCTGCGCACGCTGCAGATCGCGGCTGGCTTCATAAATATCCAGCGTGGGATCCCAAGCCACGTGCGCCTCCACCATGCCGTCGAAAACCTTCATCAACAAATCCCAGTTCGCTTCGCGCCACAATCGCCCGGCATAACGGAAACGGTCGGTCTCATTGTTGTAGTTGTAGCTAGCGGGAAAATCCTGCCGTCCGCTCTCGATGGCCGCGTCCGGGATACCGTACCAATGCTCGATGCTGGTGGTTCCGAACTTGATATCGTCCCACGCGTTGGTCTCTTCAACGCCCGTGTGATGCGCCACCCGCAGCCCCAGCTTGTGCGCTTCGTCTTCCAGCGCCTCCATCACCTCGCGATACACTCCCAGGATTTTCACCCCATCCGCCCCCATCGCTTTGTATTCGCGAATGCGGGCGCGCGCGTCGTCCGCATTCTGAGGAGTGGATGGCACATTGAACATCGGATAAACGAAAATGCGAGGAGCCGCTACTTCACCCGCCGCGCTTTGCTGGCGGAGCTGCAACGTCTTTTGCGTGTTGCTGCCGACGTCGCGAACCGTCGTGATTCCGCACGCCAGCCACATCTTCAGCTCATAATCCAGCGGCTGTGGAATCCCGCCGCGCTCTTCCTGGACGTGCGCGTGGGCGTTGATGAGTCCAGGCATCACGTATTTCCCGGCCGCGTCAATCTCCACATCACCCTGCGGCCTTTGAGCAGTTCCGCGGCCAACTGCCACCGGATCCAGCGGAATAATGCTGGTAATGCGCCCGTTCTCAATCACGATGTCCTTCGGCCCCGCCGCCGGCGTCCCGTTGCCCTCGATGATGATGGCATTGCGGATAATCAGGCGCGGGTAGCGATGCCCGCTGACAATTCTGGCGTTCGAAGTCTGCGCCCAGGCCGAGAGCGCGGCAAAAAAGATCAAGCCAAATCGCATATCAGCGGGTATCGTAACACGCCGCGTGCGAAAATGAAGTTAGTGCTCCAAAGCCTCAGGGAAGAAATCACGCGCCGCCGCGCACTGTGGATCACGCCGTTTGCGTTCGCGGGACTGGTTGCCGTCTGGTCCCGTCGGTCTCAAGACACCACGGCTGCCAACGATAGCGCCGGTGACGTCACGATTGTCCAATTCAACGATGCCGGCGAGAAGTTGGAAACGGCACGCGTGAAGAAAGTGGTTCATTCCGACGTCGAATGGCGCAAGCTCCTCAACTCTGAACAGTATTACGTGACGCGTCATGGAAGCACAGACATGGCCTTCACGGGAACCTATTATCAGATCCACGAACCCGGCCTTTTCCGCTGCAGCTGCTGCGCCAATGCACTATTCAGTTCAGAAGCAAAGTTTGACTCAGGCACCGGCTGGCCCAGCTTCTGGGCTCCAATCGCGGAACAGAACGTTCGCAAGCGCTCAGACACAAGTCTTTTGATGCAGCGCATAGAAGTGCTCTGCACCCGCTGCGACGCGCACCTGGGACACGTCTTCGACGACGGTCCCCCTCCCACCAATCTCCGCTACTGCATCAACGAATCATCCCTAAGCTTCATCCCCCGCAAAGCATAACCGACCCAACCAGAAACCAGAAACAAGAAACCAGAAACGGGTTTCAACTCGTCCCCGCCAACCTAACGCCAAGCTGCTGCCACGTCCCGTTAGTAGTGATCGGCAAATAGCTGATATATCCCCCGGCCGTCATCGCCGGGATCGGTCCGGTGAGCTTTTTCATGAAATCCAAGAGTGCCGGAGCTTTGGTGGATTGATTGAAATAGCCAGGCGCAACGAAGTTGGACACCGCCACGAAAGTGCCGTCGGAAGTCACGACATTGTACTCGTCGTTCTCCACCGGATCGCAAACCTCCAGCGGCGCTAAATTCTGGGCGCCCTGTGCGTCTTGGTATTCGACCAGAGAATCCACCCACGGATCCGCGAGCATTTCCAGAAGCTCGTGGCTGAGTACCGTGCTAAGCGCCACGTTGCCCTGTTGAGCCGGCAGAACGAACACCTCGCCATAAGGCCGGCCGCCGGTTTGATCGTGCCATCCGAGCGCCCCCGCCTGGTCGGAGTTGTCTGTGATGAGCAGATAGTAAGAACCGGCTTCGACGGATGCCGGGGTCTGTGCCGTGCTGAGACGAACGTGCACGCCCCACAGCGGCGCGAAGTCCCGGTTCACCTGGATTTGTAGGGCCTCGATCAGTTGCGGAGTCACAGTGAAGTTAGCGGACCCATTCACCAGTGCGACCGATACTAAGCCCGCCGAACCTAGCTGCTCCTCCGTTTGGGCGGCAGCAGCCAGGTTCGCGACGGACTTTTGCAGGTCGGCTAAAGCTTGTGCGGCTGTAGCCATTCGAAGCTACTACGTAGTCGCGGGTGTCGCCGGCGTGGCGGGCGGCGTTGTGGGTGGAGTGGTAACAGGCGGAGTGGTCGTCGCTGGCGCCGGCAGCACGGCCTCCAGGCCCGATGAGGCTCCGGTGAGATTGGTAGTGATCTGGTCGATAGACGTCTTTATATCGCCCAATTGTTGTGGTGTGGCCCCGCCCTGCGCCTGCAACGAGGCCACTTGCGCACTGAGCGCCGTGATATCGGTGACGGCGGAACTGATGTCCGTCGAAACCTGCTGCTGAGCCGTGGTCAGGGCAGCCAGAGAATTCTGGATGTCCGTAATACTCGTCGATTGTGTACTCACGATTGTTTCTCCTTGTTTATTGATTGCCGCTATAATAGTCTGGGTCTGCTGACTCAGAAGATTTTCCAAGGTTGCCTGGGAAATGTCGGTCATGCCTTGCCTCTCTTCGAGCTACTGGAGCTTTTCGGCGACGATGTTCAGCGAGTATTGATCGCCGCTGCAAGTCCCGGCCGTCCGCGTTGTCGTATAGTTTATGGGCCCGCTCGCCACCATCAGGGGCAACCCGCTTTGGGACCTGCCGAGCGCGGCCAACGATAGTCCGTTGACGACATTGGTCGCGGCGGCTCCGGCGCTGTCCGTATAACTGATTGTGACTTGTAGCGTACATCCCGTACCCGCGGTTGCCGCCGTGGTGGTCTGCGCGATGCTAACCACCCAATACATGCCCGGATCTGTGGGAACCACAGCTGTCGTACCGATCGAAGCTGTTTGAGAAGTGAGCGCCACGCTGCCCAAAATGTTGGGCGTCGAGATACAGTTGCCGGAGCCGCTAATGGCGTGCAGGTTGTCGCAGGTGCCCACTCCCGCGTTTGCCGGAAGCCTCCACACCGTGCCATCGAAATACAGCGTTACGGGGCGCCCGGCCACGATCTGTCCTGTCGTTGGATCGGTTGCTCCATCGGACTGCTTGATGTTCTTGAGCCCCACGCCGTCGACATTTAGCGTCGCTGCGCCGATGTTGGATGTGTCTACGTCCAGAGTCAGATGCATTCCGGGAGTGTATGCGGTCAAAACAGCGGAAGCGTTCAGGCTACAGGTATATGCGTCGGAGCCAGTGGTGGAGTTACAAAAATCCGGCTTGCCTGCCTGCGAAGTAGCGATCGTCAGCGCCACCGCCGTGTTGAGGCTGGGCGTGCAATCCACGCGATTCGCGCCTGAATTATTGACGCATACCTGCGTTATTCCAGTTCCGGAGATCAGATTCAGCGTCGGTTGAGAGCCTTGCGCCGCTCCGTTGACGTCGATGTTTAACCCGGATATTCCAGCGCCATTGCAATCCGTCCGGCCGTTGGTGGGGTCATCGGTGCAACCGCCGCCCGTGAAGTTCAGAGCGGCTTCCACCGGCAATGCCGTACCCGCATTTTGAATGTGCGAGACAGCGCCATTCGCGCCCGCCGGACCGGTAGCTCCTGGCGTCCCCACCTGCAGCGTCCACGCGTTCAATGCGGTGCACATGTACAAGTTCTCACCGGCCGGCGCATTGGTCTGAAAAAAAGCTTGCCCAACCGTACAAGTAGCGGGAAGAACCGTACCGGCCTGGAACGGTTTGGTGCTGGTGGCCCCGGTAAAGTCGACGCTCTTGGACTGGGTTCTTAGATCTACCAGCGTCTGTCCAATTGCCGCATGGGCGAAAACAACTGACGCAAGGACGGCTTGCCTGTAACGCATCGAGTGATTGCTCCGTGAAGAATTCTGAACTACTTCAGGTGTAGCAGCAGAATTCCGGCGCACAGGGCAGGATTTGGGTAAATGGCTGAAATTACGCTGAAGATTATCTGTGTTTCAAGGTCACCACCGCGAGAAGCCATCAATAAATCGGGGCTGCATCGAACCATTGGGTTCGTTTTGCAGCCCCGCGCGCTAAGCAACCACAGATTACTGGCTCACAGTGACCGAAATCACCGCGTTGGACTGCGTTTTCGCTCCGCCGCCCAGATCAATCACCACCGGAACATCGACATTCGGGGTGGTGCCTGGGGTCAACCCCATCGGAACCACCACGTTGAACTGGTACAGGCCCGCTTCCGATACGCCCGCGAACTGCACCTGAGCCGTGAGGCCTCCAATAGTCACCGCGGGCGTTGTAGCCAGCGGCGCCGCCGTGGTGATCAATTGCCCCTTGGGAACCGGAGGATTGGTCGGGCCGAAACCGGTGCCGTAAAGTATGATGATCTCGCCTTCCGTGAACGGCGTGCTGGTAACACCCGTCACGTAGTTAGGCGGCCCACCCGGCGTGCCGTTGGCATGTGTGGCAGCGATGTACTGATTGCCGGCCGCATTCACCGGACCGAAGTCGAAGAACGCCGGCGCCACAGCACTCATGGTGGCCGATATCGTCGCGCTCGCCAGACCATTATTGGTCACCTGAATCTGCACCGGACCCGCTGGAATATCGGGTGGCACCAGAATGTTGATCTGGACCGGGCTGATGTAATCAACGTATGCTGGTTCTCCATTGATACTTACGCTGACGCCTTGTAATGTTGTGGGCAGCGCGTTGTTTACAAAATCTGTCCCGCCCCACATATGTGTGGTCGCAGCCAAGCCGCCGCCAAAAATGGAGACAAACGAATTCGGAGCGATGGTGGCGCCGGAACTCGCGGCGTTCTCAATTCCCGCCGCGGTGAATGACGGCGCGGCCTGAATGCTGCCGAATAAACCGTGCGCCTGGGCTTGAATCCCGGCGGTAAAGTAAAGCGTAGCCGAATCCGACGCCTTGCCATTCCCGAAGTTCAACGACCAGAGCCCATCGATTGTGATCGGATTACTCGATGCATCCTCCAAAGTCCCCATCAACGCGCCCGACGTCGGATCGAAAGCGTGAATGGTGCCGTCCCCAAAATTTCCGACCAGGACCATGCTGGCGTATTTTCCGAAGGTCGCGGGAGCAATCGCCAATCCCCAGGGATAATTGAGAGTTCCGGCGCCGCTCAAGTTCGCCACCACCGCTCCCGTCATGTCGTACGTGGAGACATATCCGCCGCCCGCGACGGCGTATCCCGACGCAGCCGCACTCGTCGAGGTGGGCTGGGCGGCATAAGCCACATACAGCGTTCCGCCAAGATTTTGAATATTGAACGGCGCGAATCCAGCCGGAATCGCCGAGTTGACGAAGCCGACCGCGACGGGGTTCATGTTCATGTCCCACGCAATCACTTTGCCGGTGCCGTAGTCGGCTGCGTAAAGCATCGGCGCAGTCGCAGTTCCACCCAATGCACATCCCTTGTAACTAGCTCCGGACGCCGAATTATCCACGAGAACCTTGGCGGCCGTCATGTCTACTTTAGAACTCCATCCGGAAATGACCCCGTCTTCGGAGCAGAATATGAACGAAGGTGTTTGTCCACTGACTAGGAATGAATTTGCATTTCCGTTGTAAATCACTCCCGTCACCTTCCCCGGAGTGGTCGCGCCGCCGGCTGCCGGTATCTTCACCACCAGGGGAATCGGCGCGCCGGTATCGCCATAAAGCGTAGATGTCCCGGTTCCGTTGTTGCCTATCCAGAACGGACTACCAGAACTGAACCCGTTTCCCCACGGATTTATCAGGTTGGGGTCGACATAATCCGCCATCCCCGTTAGGTCAGAAACCAAATTGTGAACAAAGTAACTGTTCTGGGCTGAGAGAGAAGCAACAACAACAAAAAGGAGCAGGCACAGTTTACGCATGTCGGATTGACGACCCGACCCGGTGCATTGTTTCCCCTCAGATGTAAAAGTGGTGTAAACAGATTGTACGAAGGGAATAATTCAGACTGGAACGCCGTCGCGAATCCTTTTTTCGATTACACACGCCCGGTCACACTCATAACAATATCTAGTATCCCGGCTCTTGTAACCTTCCGGGTGTGTTGGGTCTGCGGCGTCGCACTTGAGGCACTTGCCATGCTGCCGACTTCGACCCTTGGGATAGTATTCGCACCGTTTCGTCTCGGTTTTGCAGATCTCACAGTGCTCAGACGTTAGTTGGCTCACAGTTCCTCATCGTCAGAAATATCCGGTAAAGATAGGGAGTAGTGCCCTTTTGACCAGTGGTCTCACATTGGCAGGTCGGGGACGTCGGGGACCTGCCCCACAGTTCCACTCATCGTGGCGCCGCCGGAACCGCAGCGACGATCAACGGCTGGGTGGTAGGCTGATCCGCACCCGCTTCGTTCTCCACCGTAACGGCCACTGCTGCCGTGGACGCCATGTCCACCGCTCCCGCATGAACGTGCATCGCACTACCACTCGCCTGCGATTGGAACAAGCCTGCGGGAACTGGTTTGGCGCCCTTCGGTATAATCCACATCTCATAAATTTTGCTCGCGGGCGCAGGAGGCAAATTGGATGCAATCAGCAATACGCCGCGCGCCGGATTCAGGAACACTTTGCCCTGCGGCGGCCGCGGTTGCGCTCCGCCGAAAGATGTCTCGGTAGTATTGGGACCAGATAAGATGGCAAACGCCTCCGTTAAGCCGGCAATTTGCGCGGCCTGCTCCCGCATCTGGGAACGTAAGCGGGCGGCGGTTTGCGCATACTGTTGGCCAGTGAAACCAAGATACACCGCAACGACGCAGAGCGCGGCAATCGCGAGCGCCGAAACCCACCCGGGGAACCAGCCCGCCCGCCGATCTTCTAATCCCACCGACGCCAAAATACGAGTGCGAAGCTGGGCCGAAGGCTCAGCCGCGGGCGCGCTAGCGCCGATCATCGCTGCAGTTCCCAACGAACGCTTCACTTGGGCCATGCACACCTCGCATCCCCGGTTGAGGTGAACGCGGATCTCGCCGCGCTCCGGTTCTTCGGCGATGTCCAGCGCGTACAGATCATAATGCTCGCGGAGTTCGTCGCAGTTCATGACGGCACCGCCACTCCCAACTCGTTCCGCAGGCTTTGCAACGCCGTCCGCACCCAGGTCTTGATAGTGCCCAGCGGCTGCCCCATCTTCTCCGACATCTCCGATTGCGAGAGGCCCTCGAAATAGGCCAGTTCCATCACGGTCCGGTAATTCGGGGCCAGCCGATCCATGGCCGCCCGCACGCGCCGCGCCTGATCGGAAATCAGAATCTCAGCCTCCATCTCGTGATACAAGGGAGCGTGATCGGTTTCGCTCAGTTCCACGGCGTTGCGCTCCCGGCCGGCGGAAGATCGCAAATAGTCGATCGCCCGATTACGGGCGATGGCCAACAGCCAGGGACCCAGCGCGCCCTTCTCCGAGTCCATCTGATGCACCCGGTTCCATACCCGCAGAAACGTCTCCTGAACCAGATCCTCCGCGATGGCTCTGTCCCGCACCACGCGCAGCACCAGCGCATACGCCGCGCGGCCGTAGCTATCGTACAATTCCGCCAGCGCCTTCGGATCGCGGCGCTGCAAGCGTGAAATGAGCGCGCGTTCCTCGGGCCCCGCGTAAATCGCTAGAAATATCGGGAGCATCCCACCGCCATCTTCAAACCAGTATTACGGATTCCGCGAGGGTTTGGATTTCGCGCGAAATCAGGCGGATGGGCGAAGCTCGGTAGCCGTGCCCGATGGTTCTCTTCCGTCCTCTTTGTCTTTCACGCAATTGACACAAACCGGACGACCCATCACCTGCAACTCTGTTTCGGCTCCGCAGTAGATACACTTCGCCATTCGAAAAACTCGATTGAGCATACGAAGCCCTGGCGCTTCTGTCAATCCTGGGAGATTCACTTGGACCTTAAGGGTAAGTAAAATAACACCCACGACGCCTCCCTCCCGTGTTAGAGTCACTAGGATGACACTTTCGGCATCGTCGATATGCCGCGAGGTAGTCTCGGTCGTTGACCGGGCAAATGCCGCCGCGCATTCAGAGGTTGAGTCGTGCCTCGCGAACCTCAAAATCAACGGCAACGTCAAGCGCTTTGTTATTAGCAGGATGGGCTCGACGGGCTCAGGCTGGCTTGCGAAACTGTTGAACGCGCACCCGGACGTGCACTGCACTCACGAAGGCGTTCTGGCGCACGTTTATCCTGCCAGTCAGTATACTCGCCAGGATGTTCTCCGATTCATTGAATATTTCGCTTGGGACGCAAAGCATGAGGCGTACCAGGTGCTCGGTGATGTTGGCTCAGTCTGGTCGGACCATTTGGCTTGCCTGCCTTCTTTTGCAACGGCCCTCCTGGTGCGCCATCCGGCACGAATTCTCAACACGCGCCTGGCGGTCTATGCTCGGGACCAGTCGTTCACCGAGATTCCACCCGAATCGCGGACCACGATCCGCAGGATCTGGGGGATTGACATTCAAGACCACGACCCGATCGACCAAATCTTTTTGCATGATGCGTTTATCTTCGCTTCCCACATCTGGGCGCTCGATAAAGCGGGCCTCCTAATTCGCATCGAGGATATGCGAGAGGTTGAGAATTGCCAAATCATACTCAAATCGCTCACCGGTTTACACTACAGCCGAGCGCTCATTGAACAGGCTTCCCAACGGCGCGTGAATCAGCGAACCCATGGCGCGCAGTCAATCTCCGAAGTCGTCGCGGGATTCACGGCGCGGCAACGCGACTGGTATAAGATCATGCTTTCCGATGTCGTGCCCTATTTCGGATACGGTTTGTTCGACGAGCTGGACCAGCGCATTCTTCCCGCGAACGAGCGGGAACAGAGCGTCCTGAACGATTCGGCTGCGTAAGCACGGCCATCCGCAGTTCAGTCATTCTATCCTTTGCGGCGGCGAAAACATACCGCAGTACGGAAAGATTTACATATTCTTTCGAGTTCTAGGAGCCGCATAGTCTATCTGGACGTGAATGGCGATTCCCTTGCAAGATCGCCGTTGATGAGATTCTTATTAGTACTTCTGCTGCTGGGCGCCGTAGCTTGTCGCACCAACGAAACGCCGGAATCCCAAGTCAAGGATGCCGAGATTTTGGCATCGGTCAAGGCCAAGCTGGCCGAAGGATTAGGTGCAACCACGGTAACCAATATTTCCGTCAACGTCACCAACGGAGTGGTCACGCTGACAGGCACAGCTCATAACGCCGACGAGAAATCCAAAGCTATCTCCATCGCGCAGGACGTGCCAAAAGTAGTGAGCGTCAACGATAACTTGCAGCTTGCGCCCGCCGGGCCAGGTTAGCCAGTCCTCAGCTACAATAGTGCCAATGCGCCGCGCGTTGGCATCGTTGCTGATGGCTCTGTTCAGCTTTTCGCTGATCGGTCCCGCGGCGTTCGCCTCCGATCCGGATTCAAAGCTTCCCGCATGTTGCCGGCGCGGTGGAAAGCATCATTGCGCGATGATGGCGATGCAATCGGAATCGCCGTCAGGTCCTTCTCTGCAGGCCGGCAGATGCGCTCTTTTTCCATCCACCTCCGCCGTCCAAGCCGGTCCCGCCGTAAGTTTACCTGAGTTTTTCCAGGCCATCTTTACCGGACCCCGGCTTCATTCAGCTCTTCTTGCAAGGAGCGAAGCCCTTTGTCTAAGCTCCTATAGCCGCGCGGGTCAGAAGCGCGGACCTCCCGCCTCAATCTCCTAACGCAAGCCCGATCTCGAGAAACTTTGCAGGAGGTTTTGTGCGAACACTCGTGTTCTGTTCGTGTCTGGCAATAATCGTAAGTTTTGGTTCCCCACTCCACGCAACAATTTTTGGAAGAGTACAAGGAATCGTCCATGATCCTCAGCATCGCCCTGTGGCTGCAGCATCGGTAAGGCTCCAGGCAACTACTTCGGATTGGTCGCAAACCGCGCAAACGGACGATAACGGCGAGTTCTCGTTCACTGCCGTACCGGTCGGCGACTACAAAATCACCGTCGCTCAGTCCAAGTTCGAAACCACGCAGCAGGGCGCCACAGTGGCTTCCGGATCTTCACCGGTTCTTCACTTTCAACTGGCCATCGCGCCGTTGAACGAAAGTACCGTCGTTGTCGGTCAGCCAGAAATGGCCAACATGGATTCGGTAACACCCACCACGCTGATCGATCGCGAAGACATCGCCCAAACTCCCGGCGCCGACCGCACCAACAGCATGGCTATGATCACCGACTACACTCCCGGTGCGTACGTAACCCACGACATGCTGCACATGCGCGGAGGCCATCAAGTGGATTGGCTGATTGACGGCGTACCCATACCCAACACCAACATCGCCACCAATCTGGGCCCGCAGATTGATCCCAAGGACATTGATTATCTCGAAGTTCAGCGAGGCAGCTACGACGCGGAGTACGGCGACCGCACCTATGGAATTTTCAACATCGTTCCCCGTACCGGCTTCGAGCGCGACAATGAAGCGGAACTCGTCACCAGTTTCGGAAATTGGTACCAAACCAACGATCAGTTGAATTTCGGAGGGCACACCAGGCGCTTCGCATACTACGTGAGCATAAACGGAAATCGCAGCAACTACGGCCTGCAACCTCCAATCGGGCAAGTAGTTCACGACGCGGAGAACGGTTACGGCGGATTCGCGTCCTTCATATTCAACGCCAGTCCCTCCAACCAATTCCGGCTGGTCGCGTCTCTGCGCCGGGATTATTACCAGATCCCCATCGACCCGAACCCCAACTCAACCGGAAATCAGGTCTACCCTAGTTACGGCCTGCGCGATAGTGAACGTGAACCCGATGGTTATGTCACTTTCTCATGGCTGCACACATTCTCTCCGAACTTGCTGTTGACGGTTTCACCTTTTTATCACTACAACCAGGCCAGCTATACCGGCAGCCCGAACGACGTGCCAGTGATATCAACCGTGGATCAGACCGCCAATTACGCCGGCGCCCAGGCCAGCCTGAACGTAACTTCTGTAAAGAACAATGACGTTCAAGTGGGCGTGTACGGATTCGCCCAGCACCAGAGCAACTACTTCAACAACGTTTTCACGGATTGCGCACCGAACTGTCAGAACTTCGGCGCGTCCACGGCTGCAGTAACCGGCGGTCTGATCGAAGAATACGTCAGCGACCGGTTAAAAGTGACCTCGTGGTTGACGCTCATTGCCGGCCTTCGCGAATCACACTTCACCACTCCGGGAGCCGTCGAAAATGCAACCGATCCGCGCTTTGGCGTTGCCGTCCGCATCCCGCGCGTGAACTTGGTTTTGCATGGCTTCTACGGCCGCTTTTATCAAGCGCCTCCACTCCTGACTGCTACTGGTCCATTGCTCAACTTAGCCACCAGCCAGACTTTGACTTTCGCCCCCCTCAAAGGAGAGCGCGACAAAGAATATCAATTGGGCGTCTCCATTCCCTTTCACGGCTGGGTGCTCGAGGAAGATACATTTCAGACGCGCGCGCGGAATTGGCTGGACCACAATAATATCGGTGAGTCGAACATCTTCTGGCCAATCACCTGGACTGCCGCTCTGATTCAGGGCTGGGAAACCACGCTTCGTTCCCCGCGACTCTGGCACCGCGCTCAGGTCCACCTGGCCTACGCGAACCAGATCGCCCAGGCAACCTCGCCCATCACCGGAGGAGTGGTCTGCCCTCTTCCCGTGTCGCCGGCATGCCCAGTGGCTATCCCGCCGGGATACGCGCCAGTGGACCACGATCAGAGAAACACGTTGAACTTCGGCGCCAACACAATGCTTCCCTGGCAGGCGTTCGCTTCCACCAATGTGTACTACGGCTCAGGATTCACAAACGGGGCGCCGGACGCGCAGTATCCGGGAAACTATCTGAGGCAGCACACCACGTTCGACATTTCCATGGGAAAGAGCTTTGGCGAGCGCGAGAGATACAGGCTCTCGTTGACCGCTCTGAATGTGGCGAATCGCCGGGTATTACTCGACAACAGCCTGACTTTTGGGGGCTTCCACTTTAACGACCCGCGGCAAATCTACGTGGAATTCCGTTACAGATTTCACTACTGACAATCCCGCATTGTGTGAATTCAACTGCTCGGATTGTTTCGAACGCCCATTCCGAGCCGCGACCGGGAGGGAGCGCCACCATGATCTTCCACGCTCCCTTCCCGTCGCGGTTCAGTTTTCCACCGCCGCGCTCAGCCCCAGCAAGTTCTCAATCGCCTCGAATAGTTCCCGCCGGGCGTCAATCTGGTTCAGCTATGACAGCGGCGGCGCTCCTTCAACCGCGTCTTCCTCGCACCTACACCGGCGCGGATTGCGAAGGTAGCCGAGCGGGCCGCCTGGTGCTTGCTCGAGTTCTTCAGGTTCAACATGGCCTGTGCGACGCGGCCCATTTTTGACCCTGATATTTGAAAGAGTCAAACCCGCGATTGGCACGGGTTCCGGCGTCGTGTCAGGCCTTACCGATTTTGCGACCACGAGTGGGCTGGTGTTTTCGTTGGGCGACGCTCATCTCTGGAGGCTTTGGTCGCGTGGCTCGTTGCGAAGGCGACGAGCGTGTAGTGAGATTATCCCGCCTAGGCCCAACGAAAGCAGGACAAGATAAGCGGGCTCTGGCACGGGCGGGGGTAAAGCTGCGGTCCGCCCCCAAACAATATAGGAGCCGACTGGCGAACCCGCGCCAAAGTTGTTCGTGAAAGTCTTGTCGTCCGTGTAGGAGCCGTCAACATTGGGTATGAGAAATGTAGTACTCTGATTGAACGATCCGGGCGGGCTAACGGGACCTAGGCACGCGAGCGTTCCCCCGAAACATGTGCTGGCGGAGCTAGATGCGGCAATTGTAGGACCGAATGCGCCCAACAATTCCGTGTTGAAAAGAAGCGAGCTGGCTGATGCCTGAAAAGCCGCGTACCGTTCCACCGTTATTGTGTCGGCCGCCGAGGGTCCGCCGCTTGCATTCCCTTCATAATCAACTTGAAAAGCGAAGATGTTTGACTCACTGGAACCGTTCAAGGTGAACGAACCGTAAATCAGATACCTATCGCCGTTCGGCAAAATATCAGTAAAATCAAAAGGCAAGGTCGCGGTGGAAGTGACCGGAATCGGCGTCGCGGGACAGCTTCCGCCTTCGCATACACCGTTGACCGAGACCCCAACGAAGTTCGCATTTAGCGCAACAGTCGAGAGAAATAGAAGCACAAATGCAACGCGACGCAGACGCATGGAACCTCCAGGGTCTCAATCCTATCACGGATCACGGGAAAACTAGCAAAATTATTATTTAAGCAAAAGCGGCGGCCCCTACATGTTCAAGATTCGTTTCTTAGATGTTTAGCTTGCCAGTGCCGCACACTTGGAGTAGAGAAGTGTGTGTACGTAGAGTTGAAATAGTGAGTTAGTGCTGCTGGGCCTGGTTTTCTTTAAGGCAATCTTGCTGCGGGAATATTTCACAAATTACACCTGACCTTTGAGGCATTAACTTCAATCCAGGCCCCTTAGTAACTCAGGCAGCTTCGCTCCAAATCCTGGGTTTCTCCGGTGGATCGCTTGCGGGTAGTCCTACGTTAACTGGGGATGTCAGCGGAACGTTGCCCGCGATGGTGACCCTTGATAATGGGAGCGCCTTCAATGACTACTTTGAGGGGTTCACGTTTGGTTCGGTCCTATCGTTCAGCGTTGATCTGTCCGGGCCTGCGTTGAGTTCGCCTGATGGGGTATCGACTTCGGGTAGCACGTTCGGTTTTAGCATGTTCTCCGATGCAGCGGGAACGGTTCCCGTCCTGACGACCGAGACGACTGACGGATTTGCCGCCACAATAGGCGTCAACCTCGACGGCTCAACAACCGTTGCGGACTTCTCGACGCAGACCACCATTGACCCGGTAATGAACGAACGGCCGGAGCCGAGCAGTTTAGCTTTGCTGGGGACGGCGCTCACCTGTTGTGGCGCGTTGCGTTTCTGGCGAGAACGGCGACGGCGAAATTACCATCTTGAGCTCTGACATTTGACGCACCTCCATCCCGCGATTGGCGAGCCTTCCGGCTGCGGGTCAAAACTTACCTTTGGCGCTGATTCTTTATTTTGCTATTCAAGACGCCCCGGAGCCGCACACTGCGCGGAGATTAAGTCAGGTCCGCTTTTGCCAGTGCGACGGATCGCGGCTGGCGTGAAAACAGGCAATTACGATCAGGGCGGCATCTTCGACGACAAAAAACAGCGAGTACGGAAAGCGGCGCAAGAGGGCGCGGCGAACATTTTTAAAGACGATGGGAAACTGCAGGGGATTATCGCTCATCCGCTCGATCAGGGCATCAACCACTTGGCGGAAACGTCGGCCTAGCCCGATGGCTTCGCCTTCATACCAATCCTGGGCCTCGATCAGCTCCGCGCGCGCGGCCTGAGTGAAAATAACCGAATACACTACGGGCAACGTTGCTCAAGTTCAGCTTTCAAGGATGCCCACGTCACGCCATTGCGCCTATCTTGGTCGAGCGAAGTGAGACGTCGTTCAAGCTCCGCTTCCTGCTCGATGGTCAAGGGAAGCTGCTCATGTTCGAGACTATCCCAAAGCTGCGCGATAAGAGCCAGACGTTCCGGGGGCGTCAAACGAATGATCTCGTCAGGAGTGAGCAGTTCCATATTCGTATATCATCCAACAGAATAGCTACCTTTGTAGTTGCAAGCAAGGACGAAAATGGCTCTGCCCGAAGCGCCACGGGGAAATTTGTTCAGAGCTTCGGCTCGGCATCAGGCCCTCCGCCCACCAAGGCGGCGTTTAGCCCCAGCAGGCTCTCGATGACCTCGAACAGTTCCCGCGGTTGGACCGGCTTCGAAATATATCCGTCCATGCCGTTTCCGAGAAACCGCTCCCGGTCACCCTCCATCGCGTGAGCCGTCATGGCAATGATGGGAATGTGGGTGCCTGTGATTCTCTCCCGTTGCCGGATGGCTGCGGTAGCTTGCACCCCATCCATCACCGGCATCTGCACATCCATCAGGATCAGGTCAAAGCTCTGTTGTTCCAGCGCCTCCAGGGCGAGCGCGCCGTTCCCGGCCAGCACCACTACGTGACCCCGTTTATCCAGTAGCCGTGCCGCCACTCGCTGATTCACCGGATTGTCCTCCGCCAGCAGCACCCGCAAAGGCGCGCGGCCTTCCTGCAGAGTCTGGCCGGTCACCAGCTGCGGCACTTCAGGAGTCTCGATACGCGAACGGAAGACCCTCGAAAGTGCGTCCAACAAATCCGACTGCAGGACTGGTTTCATGAGGTAGGCCGCGATTCCCAACTCCGTGCACCGCGCGCCATCGCCGCGTTGCCCACCTGAAGTCAACATGACGGTTGGCATCCCGGCCAGCTCCGGAATTTTTTGAAGCTGTTCCACCAGCATGAATCCGTCCATCTCCGGCATATGCCGGTCCGTAAGCATCAAGCTGAACGGATCCTTGGCCTCCAGCGCCTGTTTCAGCAAAGCTAGCCCTGTCTTGGCGCCGTCGGCTGTAGAGGGTCGCATGCGCCAGTGGGTCAGAATCTTCTCGAGAATTTGACGGTTGGTGGCATTGTCGTCTACCACCAGCACGCGCATGTTCTTGAAGATCGTAGTGTCCGCGTCGGGCGTTGTTTGAGTTTCAGCGGCCGGCAAGCCGAACGGTACCGTGAAGTGGAATGTCGACCCCTTCCCCACTTCGCTCTCCAACCAGATTCGCCCCCGCATCATTTCAATCAATCGCGCCGAAATGGATAAGCCCAAGCCGGATCCGCCATATTGGCGCGTGGTGGACGCATCGGCCTGGGTGAAGGGTTCGAAGATTAGCTTCTGCTTCTCGACTGGAATTCCAATCCCTGTGTCTGAAATCGTAAAGTGCAAAGATACACCGGCGAAATCCCGCGCTTCCATCGCCACTCGCACCACCACTTCTCCTCGCTCGGTAAATTTGATCGCATTGCCAACCAGGTTCAAGATGATTTGACGAAGCCGGGTCGCGTCACCTTCCACCATCTCCGGCAGCTCGGGCGGAACATAGTAAGCTAGTTCCAGATTCTTCTGATACGCTCGGACCGCCAGCGTCTTCATGGCTTGCCCCAGGTGGTCCCGCAGGTCGAAAACCACCGGCTCCAAACTCAGCTTGCCCACCTCAATCTTGGAGAAGTCCAGAATCTCGTTGATCACACCCAGCAGGGAGCTAGCGGAGTGCTTCACTACATCCAGATATTCGCGCTGCTCCAGGTCGAGTTCGGTTCCGAGCGCCAGTTCCGTCATTCCTATGATGCCGTTCATCGGCGTCCGGATCTCGTGGCTCATATTCGCCAGGAATTCGCTCTTGGCTTGGCTGGCGGCTTCGGCAGCCTCTCTCGCCCCTTCGAGCTCGGCCTGAAATCGCTGGCGTTCGGTAATGTCTCGAAATCCCCAAACTCGACCCACACTCTTGCCGCCGATTCGCTGAGGCTCCGAGTGCCGCTCGAACACACGGCCATCCTTGAACTCGATCAAGTCGTCGCTCTGCGCCTCGGGATTGGCATACAGTTGCCGGACCCCTTTCAGATGTTGGTCCGGATCCTTGAGCTGAGCCACTGCCTGGATGAGGAATACGTTCGCGTCACGAGTGGCCAGCACCTCCTCCGGCACCTTCCACATCTCGATGAACTTCTGATTGTAGGTAACCACCTTCGCCTGAGAATCCACCACAAGAATCCCATCCGCGGTGGATTCGAGCGTAGTCCGGATAATCTCGGTCTGGCCCCGGACGCGCCGCCTCAGGATAGATACCCAACTGAGCGCGCCCGCAATCGCCGCACCCAGAATCCCCAGAATCCCCAGGGCGCGGTTGCCCGTCAGCCAGGCAGGATATTCCAGCACCTCTACATCCTCGGGCGAGCGCAGCCGAATCTTGAACGTCGTTCGCTCGACTCCGCCAGCCGGAGTCTGGCCGCCGGAGACATCTCGATCCACCAGACAGATCCCCGTTACGCGCAGCAGGCTGCCCTCGCGCAGCATGGCCGGCCGCAATTTGCCGATGTCATCGGCCAGGATCGCGGTGAACACCGTATTGCCGTTCTGTAGCATCAAGACCTTTTCGCGAGGAAGCAGCGAGACGGCCGTCAGCCGTCCCTCCAGGCTCACCAGCCGGTCCTGCATTTTCTGGAGTGCTTCGGCGGGAGTGGTCCGCACCGGCTCAGGAGTGGGCGCTAATCCTATTTGTTGGAACACTGCATCTTGAAGAGCCGGCCGCGTGTCGACAATTCCCCGGAAGCCCACCACGTCGACGCGATCTCCCGGCCGGAGGAGTGCGGCTTGATTGGACTCCACGTACAGGCTGCCGGATTGATCTGTCAGGTAAAACGCCCGATTAGCGATGTAGGCGGTCACCACTCCCTGCACGCGTACCCGTTGGCTGGGAGTCCCACTGAACGTAAATCTCTGGATTCCCGAGATGCGGCTCACCGGGATGGCAAAATCCTCCACAGGACCAGACCGTAATATTCTGATGTACTCAGGACTGGGCGTGTGAATGAGGAGACCGATGAGTTGGTTATTGTCGTTGAAGAGCGCTGCGCAGACACCTTGCACTCGAACCTTTGCGCCCACCCACTGTTCCCGCCGCGTGACGTAATCCTGTACTTCAACCATGAGCCGACTGCCCTCGACAACCAGGTTGAGACGGAGCCGGCGGCTGTTGGCTGCATCGGAGGGAATCTCGACAGCGGAACGCACCGTACCGTCAAACTCCACCCATTTCGAATCCTCCGACGTGGAAGCCATTTCATCATAAGTGGGGCGCCGTGGCGCCGGCATCGGTGCCTCCCCGATCACCCGCCAATGCGGTTCCGCAATGTCCGGCGCGAAGTCCGTCTGCGTGGTGACACCCTCCAGATCCAGCAACTGTCCCCTGCGGGGTGGCGTCATGCCGGCAGGCCGGGACACCCAAATGCCACCCGTCGAGTCCTGGATGAACAAATCGCCGGCAGTGGAATAAGTCACGACCACACGAAAGTGAACGGGGTATTTTTGCTTGGCCTGCGCCTCACTCAGTTTATGAGCCTGTATGACGTGCGTGAGTGTGGGAAGTCGCGCAGTAGGCTGCTGGGCCAGGCAGATCCCAGCGCAGCACAGGGCCAGTGCGACGCGAGTCGACGCGAAGTGCACGCTTCTCCTATCGGCGTTTTCTCTCTAAAGCGTTAAATGGACAACACATCGCGATGCTGACCAGCCGCCTCCGCCCAGCCCTAAAACTGATAGAAACGATCGCGATAGAATAAGAGTCTTCTGGGAAAGGAGATGTACTTGCAAAAAAGACTCTTGATCTTGTTAGCGGGGCTGGGCGTGTTCCTGATCCCCGCAGTCATAACGGCGGAGGAACCCTGGGGAGAAATGCGAGCCGAGCCGAATCCTTGTAGGATCGAGCCCGGCCGCGAAGAGTGCACCACACATATCATCTGGCACACGCGAGGTGTGGAAAGAGCCAAAGTGTTCGTTACTTCCGTAGGCCGGAAGGAAGAAAAAGAACATCTGTTCAGCACCGAGCGCAGTTGTGAAGGCGACCGTTGCCGCGCACCCTGGATCTCTCACCACACCACTTACACGTTCCAGTTGTTCGATTTCACCCGGGGCGACCGGGGAAAATTGCTGGCTAGCATAACGGTAAAGGGCGAGCAATAAACGTTCGCCTCTGCGCCGCGGGACAGCGCACGCCAGTCAGCGGGCCACCGGCTCCAGCGGACTGGCCGCGCGCTTCTGCGGTGCCGTACACGCGAAAAGATTGACATGACGTGGGGCAAGCTGGCAGCCGCGCGCCGGTTTGTGCTTGACTAAGGAAAGATGCGTTCAGAAATACTCACGCTGCTTTTGCTTATCGCACCACTGGGGCAAACCTTAGGGTCCGCCACTCCCGCCCCGCGCGAATACCGGCTTCGTTTTTATCACACCCATTCCAACGAGCGGCTTGATATCGTTTACCGGCGCGGCGAAAATTACTTGCCGGATGCGTTGGCCGAGCTCGATCGCTATCTCCGCGACCATCGTACCGGCGAGGTACGTCATTTCGATCCCCATCTGTTCGACCTGCTCTACGACCTGACACGTTCGGTGAACGATTCCGGCGGCGAGATCGACGTGATCTGTGGATACCGAACGCCCTGGAGCAACGAATTCCTGCGTACCCGCAGTGCCCACACTGGCGTAGCTGTCCATAGCCTTCACATGCAGGCGGAAGCCATCGACATTCGCTTACCAGGGATTCCCACCTCCGCCGTGCGGGACGCCGCGCTGCGCCTGGAACGCGGGGGCGTGGGTTATTATCGCGATTCCAACTTCGTCCATGTGGATGTGGGACGCGTACGGCACTGGTAATTCAGCTTTCACCCGGGATACGGGTAGCCCTTCGCTAGCACCTGCTTGAGTTCGTCATCGTAGCCATAGATATCATCGAAAAAGTGCACCTGGCCGCTCGGCTCAACAATCGCGGTGCCGTACAGAATCAGCACCGGAACTGGGTTGGTGAGGTTTACCTGTTCGTTGTCCTTGCCACTCTGCATGGCCGCCTGCGCTCGTTGAACGTCCCAATCGGGCTTGTCGCGCAGCACCCACGCCGCCAGTTCCGCGGGATGCTCCACCCGGATGCAGCCGTGACTGAAATCCCGGCGAGTCTGTGAGAACAATTGCTGCGATGGTGTACTGTGCAGGTAAACGTTGTACTCGTTAGGGAACATCAATTTCACCAGGCCCAGTGCATTGGTTGGTCCTGGCTTCTGCCGCACCTCCAGCTTTCCGGCGCGCAATTGCGCCAGCACTTCATCCGTGATTGCGCCTGAGGTGACCACCTGCCCGGCCGGCGTGACCACCTCGAATCCCTTCTTGGCAATGTAATCGCGGTCTTTCTGTATGGCCGGCACGATCTCCGAGCGCTGGATGCTGGGCGGAACATTCCAGTACGGACGGAAAATCACAAACCGCATGTCCTTTTCGAAGATGGGCGTCTTGTGGTGGAAGGCCTTGCCGACAATCACGTTCATGGAGAGCGCGGGGTTTCCGCTGTTGTCATAAGCTCGGAGGCGGAACTCCGGGATGTTGACGACGATGCGCGGCTCGTTGAACCGGTCGGGCAGCCAGCGCCAACGCTCCAGGGTTAGGCGCAATTGGTCGAGGCGCTGGTTCAGAGGCGTATTCAGGTTTCTCAAAGTTTGCTCATCTAATCTTCCGTCCGGCTTCAGCCCATGGCGGCTCTGAAAGCTCTTAACCGCGTCCACCAGCGCGCCTTGGTACAAATTGGAATCTTCGGGAATCGGTGTGTTCGCGGGCAAATCGCCCACGAGGCGCAGCAGGTGCGTTAATCGCGGAATACTATCGTACGGACTTCCGGGCGCGATGGGTTTGCTCGCAACCGGAAGCTTCTCGCCCGAGTCTTGCCGCGCCAGTTGCAGGTATTGCTGCAACGCTACGAGGGTGCGGTTGTAGCCGGCGAAGGGTGGCCCGATGTGCGCCAGTTCCGTATTCACATCCCGGCCATTGACCAGCCGTTCACGTAGAAACGTGGGTAACTCGTACTTCTTTTCTTCGACACTGAGTCCGAACTTGAAGTGTTGAGGATTGACCTTTCCGATGTGGCAATCTGAGATGTAGCGCATCACGCAAACCGTAAGGGACGCATCGAAAATTGCATCCTGGCTGGCTTCATGAGGGTTTTGCATGCGAACCAGCCGGTCAGCCCAGCGTGAGCCATCATAATCTTCAGCGTCCAGACCCTGGGTGTCAGCCTGCTTCAGCAGGTTTATGATCGCCAGCGCCTGCGGAGTCGGCTGGCCGTCCCGAATCCACGCTGGCGTGTAGGCCGAAGGCTGGTAGAAGTTCTGCACGTGCTCGCGGTAGTCGGAGAAATTCGGCCATCGAAGTTCGGGCAGTTGGCCGGCCGAAGCCATCCCGCGCAACTGGGAGGAGACGTCGGAAGAGTCTGTCGGCTGCGCAACCGCCGAGCCGGCGAGCGTGCCTACGATCAGTAACCACAACGACCAGCGCCCGGACATCTTACGGCCCGCCATTTCGCGTTCGATTTCGATTTTGGACATGGCTGTATTATCTCGCGCGGTTGGGCGGGATCGTTTCCACACGATGGGAGGATCATCCTGCCGGCGTTTTTGTTTGGGTCGATGCTGATTGTAAATATTTTGTGAATGTTCTCATTTACGAAATCCGTTTGCCCATGTGGCCACGTAACTTCGATACATAGGCTTCGGGGAGCAACTGCGCCGGAGTCTATTCACGACGGTTGAATCGTCTCAACTGTTTTCGTTCAAGGAGGTAGTTCATGTCAACACTTCGAACGGTCCGAATCCTTCGGACCTTGGCCCTTTCCATCATCGCCTTAGGCATCGCACGGGCAGGAACCGTCTCTGTCCCGGAAGGGACCATCACTGTTACAGACTTCGTCACCCCGAATGACCCGACCGCTGGCTTGTTTCAATACGACTACACCATTACAGACGGAACCGGGCAACTGGCGGTCCTCGACATTGCCGTTACGCCTGGTATTTCCATTACCAATTTTGCAGCTCCTGGTGGGGTTAATACGCCCGGTAGCGCTTTCGACGCTGAAACTGATACCGTGAATACCCCGAGTGGGTTGGAGGAGTTCGTGTCGTTCATTGAGAACGACGGGATATTCAACGCCACGCCCGAATCTGGTTTTATTTTCGACAGTCCCGTTGCTCCCCGCCCCAGCACCTTTGGCGTCACGCTTTTTGACGGCACCACGGGATCTGGTAGCGTCCAGGGTCCCGTTGCGGCTGCCACCCCCGAACCTAGGTCGCTCGCGCTCTGCGCCTTATGCGGAGCAGCTCTACTGTTCTGGCGGAAGAGATCGCTGGCTTCTCGCCCCCGATAATCGTCTGATTACCCATTCAAAAAGGAACTCGAAAAAATGAAAAGAACAATACATCGTTTGACTTCGGTCGCAGGTGCGTTCTCGCTCCTCTGTGGCCAAATGTTCGCCTCCAGTCACAGCGACGCGCCGTTGAGCAAGCAGGATCCGCAGACCAACCTCACCGACGTCTACGCGTTCGTGACTCCCGGCAACACGCTCACCATCGTGGTCAACTGCCGGCCCTTCTCCGAACCAGGCGACGGCATCATGTACGATCGGTTTGCCGATGATGCGCTCTACAGCATTAACATCGCGAACCCGGTAACCGGCCAGTTGCTCGTGACCTACGATTTCCAGTTCAGCCCGGTTTCCTCCGCGGCGGGAAGCTACAAGAATAAGGGCACGGCTTTCTCGTATGGCATCGGAACAGCGGTCGGAGCCATTCAAACCGTCGGCGATTCCCATCAGAACTTCACGCAGACGTATTCGGTGACCGCGGTAAACGCGGCCACTTCCAGCAGCACTGTGCTCGGCTCGTCCTTCACGGTCCCGCCGCCGAACACGGGATTGCGGGTCACTCCACACTACAATAACGCCTCTACCGGCTTCGCTGTCTCGGGCGCCACCACTTCGGCTGCGCTCGACACCTACACCCGGGAATCGGTATTCACAGCGCCTACGGGCGAACTGGTCTTCGCCGGTTCGCGCGAAGACAGCTTCTTCGCCGATGCCCCCGGCATCTTCGACCTGCTCGACCCGCGCATCCTGGGTACGGATGGACACGGCCAGACCGGAAATGGCGTGGACGGTTTCAAGGGGTACAATGTCCTGACGTTCGCCATCCAGATTCCGCTCGCCAACTTGCCCGCGCCGATCGCCTATACCGATGCCTTCACGGGCTCCTCGCACGGCGTGGGAATTTACGCCTCTGTTAGCCGCCAACGCATAACGCTGCGTAGCGCCTCTGGCGACAATACCAACTCAGGACCTTGGATTCAGATCAACCGCCTCGGCAATCCGTTGTTCAACGAGGTTCTGGTAGCCATTCAGGACAAGGACAACTACAACCGCGATGTTCCGACCAACGACGCGGCCAAATACGCCAAGTACGCCTCGACCCCCGAGCTTGCGAGCAACATTAATCTGGTGTTCGGGACCAACTTCGCTACATCGGGCCGGAGCGATCTGGTTGCGGTGTACATTCCGGACGTTCTCCGGGTAGATACCACTACCGGAGCGGTGCCTCTGATCGGAGAGGGCGGCAATCGCCTGAGCGGTCTAGGCGGCGACTTGACGAACGGCAAGTGGAGCGGCTGGCCGAACGGCCGGCGCTTGGGAGACGACGTTGTGGATATCGCGCTGACGGCAACCGCCAGCGGCCCGAAGTTCAGTTCGATCTTCCTGCTCGGCGATAACATCAACGCCAACGACCAAACCTACAACTTCGTGTTCCCCTACGCCGCCACGCCCAACGCTGGCACGAAGAACTCGAAGGATCCCGTCGGGTCTACCGGGAGCACGAATTAGAACCGTTATGCGTCAACCTACCGGTCTGACGCTTATCGCGGCACTGCTGATTGGTCCGGTTCTTTTGCCGGCCCAATCGGCGCGCCCGGCAAGCGACGATGAAATCGAAAAAGCTTCGGCCATCGCGCGGTCTCGCCCAACCAGCGCGGCCTGGTCTCGATTGGGCGATGCGTATATGCAGAAAGCGCGCGAAACCATGGACCTGTCCTACTATGGCCGCGCCGAGGCCTCCTATCGCGAGGCCCTGACTTTGAATCCCAACTACGCGAATGCACTGGTTGGCGTCGCCTGGGTGTTGAGCGGGCGTCACGAGTTCGAGCAAAGCATCGAGTGGGCCGCGAAGGCACTGAAGATCGAACCGAACAGGGCCGACGCGTACGGGCTTCTGGGCGATGCGGCCACCGAAATGGGCGATTACGATTCCGCGTTCGAGCACTACCAGAAGATGCTCGATCTTAAGCCCGATATTGCTTCCTATAGCCGCGCGGCGCATCTCTTGTTTGTTACTGGCGGCTTCAGGAAAGCCACGCTGTTGATGTCGAAGGCCATCGGATCTGGTGGCGCGTACCCCGAGAATAGGGCTTGGTGCATCGCGCAGCTGGCGCTACTCGATTTCGCGCAAGGCGCCTATGTACCTGCCGAACAGCTCCTGAGTCAAGCATTGAAGGAGACTCCCAACAATTATCATTTGCTGGCGGCCATGGGCAAGGTAAAGGCGGCACAGAAGGACTTTCCAGCCGCGGTTGAATATTACAAGGGAGCGCAGGCCATTGTGCCGCAGCACGAAGTGGTGGTTGCCCTCGGCGATTTGTACACGCTCGCGGGGCGAACTGAAGACGCTAACCGGCAATATGCATTGGTGGATGTCCTCCGTAAGCTGAATAAAGCGAATGGCGTGACCGGCGACCTTCAGATGGCGCAGTTTTTAGCGGATCATGACAGAGATTTGGAGGGAGCTCTGCGGCTCGCCGAAGCCGAGTACAAGACTCGTCCGACTGTTTACGGAGCGGATACGCTGGCTTGGTGCTACTACAAAAACGGACGCATCCCGGAAGCAAGGAAGTATAGCTCAAAGGCGCTAAGCCAGAATACTCCGGAGGCGCTGTTCTTTTACCACAGGGGTCTGATACTCGCGAAAGGTGGCGACATTGGCGAGGCCCGCAGGACGCTGTATCAGGCGTTGAGCCAGAATCCGTACTTCGATCCGTTAGGCGCGGTAGTGGCCATGAAGATGGTGCAGGAACTTGGTTCGGTCGCGGTCGGCGGGAAGTAAAGAAGCGGAGCGCCGAACAACAAGCGGCGTGGAGATCGTCCCTCAGCGTCCTGAAGCCGGGTGGTATCTTCCATCGACCGATGCGCGCACGGCCCACGAAATGCTCGGCGGCTCGCCGCACAAGCGCGGCAAGATTGTGCTGCAAGTTGCAGCCTGAGCCTATGGGCAACCGCACGTCGCTTGGGGCGATCTTTCCCACGTCGTGGCCCAGCTGGTTGGTTCTGTGTTTAGCGCATCGGCCGGAGCGTTTCTACTCGCATTCTCCGATTCGAATTCAACCAGCAGGGACGGTTCATGAAGCGGAATTGGCCTTGCGCTTGCGGGATCGCGTGTGTACAAGTCGATAAGTCGTCTCGCCGTGCCCAAACCTGACGCCGGATGGACACATTCCCATTCTGATCCACTGATTCTGCAAGCGCGCATGGTTGGCACCTCGCTTGCAAGTTAGGAAGCCTATGGCTAACGCACGGACCATGATCGTGACGGGTGCGTCTCAAGGAATCGGCGCCGGCGTCACCAAAGCGTTCCTCGACCGAGGTTACAATGTCGTCGCCAACTCTTTGCATTTGACAAACGCGGCGTTTGCGCCGAGCGAAAAGCTGGCGTTGGTGGAAGGAGACATTGGGAAGCCTGCAACCGCTTCTAAAATTGCCGAGACAGCCATCACCAATTTCGGCTCTATTGATGGCGTCGTCAATAACGCCGGCATCTATTTCTCGAAACCGTTTACCGACTACACCGCGGATGATTTTGAACGGCTGTCGGAAACGAATCTCGAGGGTTACATCTACATCACCCAGCTTGCTGTGAAGCAGATGCTGGCGCAAAAGACGGGCGGCAGCGTCACCTGCATCTCGAGCGCGATGGTGGAACATCCCATCGCAGGCGTAAACGCGTCCCTGCCGATGATGACGAAGGGTGGGCTGGAAGCGATCACGCGCAGTCTTGCGATGGAGTATGCGAAAGAAGGTATTCGCTTCAACGCAGTGGCTCCAGGGGTTGTCGATACGCCGATGCATGCCGGGGACTCCAGGGAGTCCTTGAAAAGCTTGTCACCGATGGGAACGCTACCGGGCGTAGACGACATTGTCGAAGCGGTGATCTATCTGGCCGAAGCTCGCTACGTAACCGGAGAGGTGTTGCACGTGGACGCAGGGATGCACAACGGTAAGTGGTAAGAACACTGAAACACACTTGAGAGGGAAAAGGAGATTCACATGACTTCACGAAATGGAAGCGCCGATTGGCGCGGCGATATCAAGAGCGGCTCGGGGACCGTCACGGTTGGCGACGGCGTCTTTAAAGGCACCTACTCCTTCGGGACTCGCTTCGGCGAGGACGCGGGAACCAATCCGGAACAACTCATTGCGGCTGCGCAGGCTGCTTGTTTTACTATGGCGCTTGGCGCCGCGCTCAGTGCGGCAGGTCACGCGCCGGAATCCCTGCGCACGAGTGCCGTCGTCCACCTGCGCAACATCAACGGCGCGCCAACGCTGGTGCGTCTTGATATCGATACCGAAGGGCACGTGCCCGGCGTGGATGAACAGCAGTTCCAGCGCCTCGCCCAAGAGGCCAAGGTGAATTGTCCGGTCGCGCGGGCCCTGGCCGGGATTCCCGAGATTGTCTTGACGGCCAAACTGGCGGTAGCTGCGTAATGAACTGCGATGTTGCTGTTCTCGGGGGCGGCCCCGGCGGCTACACCGCGGCGATTCGTGCTGCCCAACTCGGCGCCAAGGTGGCGTGCATCGAACGCGCGCCCGAGTTGGGTGGCACCTGCCTCCGCATCGGCTGCATTCCCACCAAAGCGTGGGTCGAGACAGCGTTCGCGCTGAAGTCGGCCGAGGAGACGTTCGCCAAGCTCGGGGTGAGCGTCGGCGCTTCGCACCTCGAATTTTCGAAAGCGAACGAGTGGAAGGCTGCGGTGGTCAAGCGCATGACCAGTGGAGTGGCGTTCCTATTCAAGGCCAACGGCGTGGAATGGATCAAGGGAACGGGAACGTTCAAGGACGCGAACACCATCGCTGTCAGTGGCGGGGAGGACCTGACCTTCAAGTCCGCGATCATCGCTACGGGTTCGTTTCCGGTGCGTCCCCGGATCGACGGGCTAGAATCGCCCCGCTCGGTCGACTCCGAAGGACTGCTGGCGCAGACAGAGGTGCCGAAGCGTCTGGTCATCTTGGGCGGTGGCGTCGTCGGGTGCGAATTCGCGTCCATCTTCCAGCGCTTTGGGAGCGAGATAAACATCATTGAGATGCTTCCGTCACTGCTTCCCCACGAGGACGCTGATGTGTCGAAGGAACTCGCGAAGCAATTCGGCAGGCGCGGCATAACGTTGCATCTGGAGAAGCAGTGCACCAAGGTGGAGGACTCGGGATCCGAGCTGACCGTTCACTTTGGCGATGGCGAATTGCTTAAGGCGGACTTGATGCTGGTCTCGGTTGGCCGTGCGCCGGTAGTCGAAGGGTTCGGTCTTGAGCGAACCAGCGTGCAGTTCGACGCGCGCAAAGGCATCGCCACCGATGATCGGCGCCGCACCACTGTCCCTCATCTCTACGCCGTGGGCGATTGCGCCGGCTACTGGCAGCTTGCCCACACGGCCTTTCGCGAGGGCGAAGTGGCCGCGGAAAACGCGTGCGGCCACGATACTGCTTTCGGAAATCGCGCGGTTCCCCGCCCGATCTACACGGATCCCGAAATTGCGAGCGTCGGCCTCACTGAGGCGCAGGCACGCCAGCAGTACGGCGACAATGTCGCCACTGGGATGTTCCCGTGGATCGCCAACGGCCGCGCTGTGATGCAAAACGAAACCAACGGCTGGGTCAAGTCGATTCACGAAACCCGCAATGGCGAATTGCTCGGCCTGGTGATGATTGGCCCGCATGTGACCGACATGATCGAAGCCGGCGTCGTCGCACTGGACGCCGGTGCAACTATCGAGACCGTCGCGGACGGAATCGCTCCGCACCCCACCCTTTCCGAGGCCATCAAGGAAGCTGCGCTCGCGGCACTCGGCCGGTCCATCCATCTCCCCAATCGAAAGCACGCGCCGGCTGCGGCTGGGAGTCGCGCATGAACACAGCCAGCGCCGAACAGCGGTTGAAGGAGCTCGGTATCCACCTGCCTCCGCCGCCCCAGCCGTTCGGCATCTACGCGGAAGCGGTACAAACGGGCAATCTGCTTTTCTTGACTGGCATGCTTCCGACGGAAGGCCGCAGCGCAAAATTTGTTGGCCGCCTGGGCGCGGAGCTGGATGTCGAAGCCGCCCGCAAGGCTGCTCACCTTGCGACACTCAACGCCCTGGCTGTCGCGCGCGAGCATTTGGGATCGCTCGACAAAGTGACGCGCATCGTCCGGCTCGGCGTATCGGTGGCAACGTCGGGGGACGTTCGCGATCATCCGAAAGTGGCTGACGCCGCTTCGGAGTTGCTCCAAGATGTTTTCGGAAAAGACAAGAATCCAAGCCGCTTGGTGTATGGCGTGGCGAGTCTTCCGCTCGGCACACCGGTGGAGCTGGAAGTCATTTTTGAAGTGGCCGGTTAATAAAGCGTCGCGAAGCCGGATATGGCCCGAGGTTGGTTGGCGGTCGCGGGCTCGAACCGCGGAGCTCGCAAGACCGATTGTCGACCGACTGAGTTTCTAGATTTATCCAACTTCCAGAGCCACCGGGGGAACCGCTTTGGTCTTCTCTACGGTTCGCAAGAAAGCTGCGACCACGTCGGGATCAAAAGCGTACCCGGATTGGCGCTTCACCTCGACCATGGCTTCTTCCGGACCCATTGCTGGGCGATAGGTTTTCTCGGTTACCAACGCGTCGTAGACGTGGGCCACCGCCACAATTCGGGCCGCCAGCGCTGTCTCGGCGCCTTTGCTCGAAAGGGGATACCCGGCGCCATCCCAGCGCTCGTGGTGGCTGAGTCCGATATTCTTGGCCATCTCCAACGCGGGCGACGTGCTGGCTCCGAACATCTGTTGAGCAGCTATTGTGTGGCGAGTCATTTCCAGGCGTTCTTCGGCCGTGAGCGGCGCGCGCGATCGGCGGATGGACTCCGGCAGCGTCAGCATTCCGAGATCGAAGAGCCGGGCCGCGCTGCGCAGTTCCGCGCAGAACAGCTGATCCAGATTCAGTTCCTCGGCGATCTGAACAGAAAGTTCGGCCACCCGCTCTCCACATTGCGCTTTCTCGGGATCGAGACAAGCCGCGATTACCGCGATACGGTCCAGCAGCGCGGTGTCGGCTTCCATCGTGCGCCCGTTTCGCTCGGCCGCAATGCGTTTGGCTTTCTCTTCCTGCGCCAGTCTCTGCGCGAAACGCCACTCCAGCAAGGCGCGCGTCCGAATCAGCAGATCCATGCGATCGACCGGCTTAGTGAGAAAATCCCGAGCCCCCATGGAAAGCGCTTTCACCTTGGTGGCCGCCGCGGCGTCGCATGTCAGCACTAGAATCGCCATCAGCTTGTCGCGCCTGGCGCTTAGTGTGAGTTCATCCAGGATCGCGAAGCCGTCGGGAGGCGGCATAAGCAAATCGAGGATCAGCATGTCCGGCCCGACGCTTTCCACTTGCGACATGGTCTGTCGCGAATCCACCGTGGAATAAATCCTGTGGTAACCGGCCCTGCGTAGCATCTGCTCGATCACCGCGATGTTCTCCTCGTTGTCGTCGACGATCAGGATTTTCGCTTCCCGAATGATAGAATTCATGCCGGCACATACCTCGCTACCAATTGTTTGATCTTGTCGAGGAACAGCCCCACGTTCAGAGGCTTCTCGATCCACCCGTCCACGCCCTGTTCCTCCAGAGAGCCCCTGGTTTCGGGTGTTACATCGGCGGTCAGCACCAGCACCGGAATCCCACTGGTTAACGGATTGGCCCGAAAGCGCGTCAGCAGTTCCAGACCGGTCATGTCGGGGAGGTGCAGATCGAGCAGGATCAGATCCGGAAGATAGTCGCAGGCCGCGTTAAAACCCGCTTCCCCGTTCTCGGCGGTGATCAGCCGAACGTCCGGATGAGCGGCAAGTATCTGACTGACTAACAGTAGGCTCTGTTTGTTGTCGTCGATGTAGAGCACGGTTGCCGCTGATATGGCGGCCTGCCCGTCACCTGGGTTGGTTTCCCAGGAGCCGGGGGGCGCGCAGGCAGCCAGTTCGATCCAAAACGTGGAACCGGTGTCCGGCTCGCTTTCCACGCCAATGCTGCCCCCCATCAACTCGGTCAGGTGCTTGGTCACCGAGAGTCCCAGACCCGTGCCTGGCACCTGGCTCCGTTCTGCGCCCAAGCGCTCAAAGGGCTGGAACAGCTTCGCGCTGTCCCGCGCGTTCAATCCCCTACCGGTATCGCGAACCAACAGGCGGATGCGCCGTTCCCCTGGCACCTCTTCGCTCCAAACCTGGACTGCGCCGTCCTCGCGGTTGTACTTCACGGCGTTGCTCAGCAGGTTCAACAGCATCTGCGTCAACCTTTTGGGATCGGCCATCACGGCGTGCGTGGGCGACGCGCCAACTTGAATCTCGATCCGCCGCTCGTCCGCCAAGGGACGAATCAAATCCACGGCGGCACTCACTCGCTCGGAAAGCCGGACGGACTCGATGCTCAGCGCCAAATTGCCGGACTCGATCCGCGAGATGTCGATGAGCTCATCCAGCAGCTGCAGCAAATACCTGCCTCCGCGCAGGATCTGCTGGACTTGTAGCGCCTGGCCGGCCGGCAAATCCTGGATCTCAAGTAGCTGGGCGAAGCCGAGAATCGCGTTCATGGGCGTGCGGAGTTCGTGGCTCGCCCGGGAAAGAAAGTCGTTCTTGGCGGCATTGCAGCTCTCGGCATATTTTCGCGCTTCCTCTTGCCGCTCCTGCGCGACGCGGCGCAGATGAATGTCCTTCAGCGTGCCACATGTTCCGATGGTTTTTCCCGCGGTATCAAAGAGGAGCCGGGCATTGATTTCCGCCCAGCGGATGTCGCCGGAGGCGGTTTGGTAGCACACCTCGCGCCGCAGGACGGACATAGCCCCGTCGAGCAGGGTCCAGAATCCTTCGCCCTGGTTTTTGCGATCCTGAGGCGGAGCAAATTCGAGAAACGTCCGTCCCAGGGATTCGGCTACGGGAAAGCCGGTCAGCGCCGTCCAGGCCGGATTCAGAAATGTCCACCGCCCCATCAGGTCGGTCCGAAAGATCACTTCCTGGATGTTTTCTAACAGGGACCGAAATTCCAACTCCCGCGCCTCGAGCGTGGTTTGAATCCGGACCTGCTCGGAGCGGTCCCGCACCATCACGGCGAGCTTCCTGCCCGGATCGTGGAACTCGCCGAGCGAGAACTCAATCGGCACCTTGCGTCCCGAGGGATGTTCCACCATAAAAGGAGTTCCCCGCCAATCCAGCGTCCGCCGGTTAGTGATGAAGTAGCGCTGAAATCGCTCTTGCATTTCGGATCCGAAGATTTTGGCGAAGGGCTGGTTTACGATCTCTTCTTGCGGGTAGCCGAAGATGGTCTCCACTGCGCGATTTGCGAAGCGGACGATCCCTTCCGGATCCACCGTCAGGATGGCATCGGAGACCGCGGCCGTGATGATGGAGTATTGTTCGGACCACTCGCGGCGTTCCTGTTCGGCGGCGTCCGCCCGGGCGATCGCCATCCGTAGCCGTAGCTGGTCCTCCACCAGCGCGGCCAAACCAGTCAGCTCTTGGCGCTCCGACTCGTCGAGCCCGCGTGGCCGAGGCTGAACGTCGGCGATCGATAGCATGCCTATCGGTGCGTCGTTCCAATGGATGGGAGCCCCAGCGTAGAAACGCAGATGGGGCGCGCCCGCCACCCAAGGATGCTCGGGCATCTCGGTCGAGAGATCGCCCCGGAAAGCAATGGTTTCGCCCGGAATCGACTGGCCAAAAAGCAAAAACTCCCGCGGCATCTCGCCAACGTCAATCCCCCAGGCCGATTTTGCCCACACCCGTTCACCGTCCGCCAGTGAGATCACAGCTATCGGAACTTTCAATACCGACGCGGCCAGCCGCGTGATCCGGTCGAAACAAGGTTCCGGACCCGAATCCAGGATGTCCGCCAATACGGCTGCGCGCGACAGTTCTTCATTGCGGCTCACAAATTCTCTTTTCGGCAATCCGCGGCAGAATTCAGCAAGATTTTTCTGTTCTCACCGATATGGAAAAAGGAGCGAGACCCGTGGTCTTTGAGCTAAAGCGCGGGCGCGAAGCACTTTATCCGAACCGGTATGGAAGATCAAGAGATTATCCGCGAATTCCTGGTCGAAAGCACGGAGAATCTCGCGCGGGTGGATCGCGAGATGGTGGAGCTGGAGCGCCAGCCGCAGAATACCGATCTTTTAGCCAGCGTTTTCCGCACCATACATACGATCAAGGGCACTTGCGGGTTTCTGGGTTTCACGCGCCTGGAGGCCATCGCGCATGCAACCGAGAACATCTTGAGCGAGCTGCGCAGCGGAAAGCGCGAGTTAACGGTCGAGTTGACTAGTGTCATTCTGGACGCCGTGGACGCGATCAAGCGCATCCTCGCCTCGATCGAGACAGGCGGCGAGGAAGGACCGGTGTTTGAGCAGAACGTTCTCGCCTGCCTGCGCGGAGTACTGGGCCCAGGCGAGGAAAAGGACGACGAGCCGGCGCGGGCCTCGGAGCCGCGACGGTCCACTCTGGCGGCCGATCCGGCGGCAGGCGAAGAATCACGGCAGCCGAAAAGCTCGCTGGTTTCAGATGCCGGACTGCGCGTGGACGTAGGCCTGCTGGACCGTTTGATGGACATGGTCGGCGAGCTGGTGCTGACGCGCAACCAGGTATTGCAATACAACGCCCAGCGCGAGGACGCCACGCTGAACACCGTATCCCAGCGCTTGAACTTAATCACGACGGAGCTGCAGGAGGGCGTCATGAAGACCCGCATGCAGCCCATCGGCGTGGTGTGGAACAAGCTGCCGCGCATCGTACGCGATCTGGCGACCATGCTGCGAAAAGAGATCGATCTGCGGATGGAAGGCGCCGAAACCGAATTGGACCGGACCATTATCGAGGCTATCAAAGATCCGCTGGTCCACATTGTGCGCAACTCCTGCGACCACGGTATTGAGGCACGCGAAGTGCGGGTTGAACAGGGTAAGCCGGCGCGCGGATGTCTCAGCCTGCGCGCGTTCCACGAAGGCGGGCAGGTGAACATCGAAATCTCCGACGACGGAGCCGGAATGGATCCCCAGCGGCTGCGCAGTAAAGCGCAAGAGCGCGGCCTGCTGACCGCCGAGCAAGCGCAGCGGCTTTCCGATCGCGACGCGGTGAACTTGGTCTTTCTCGCGGGGTTCTCAACCGCGCAGACCGTGACCAACATTTCCGGACGCGGAGTAGGCATGGATGTTGTGCGGACATCGATTGAACGCATCGGCGGTACGGTGGACCTGGCGAGCACCCCCGGCCAGGGCACCACCGTGCGGGTCAAGATCCCGTTAACGCTGGCCATCATCCCGGGCCTCGTGGTGTGGGCGGGCGGCGAGCGGTTCCTGGTGCCGCAGGCCAGCCTCCAGGAACTGATCCGGCTGGAAGGCGATGCGGCCAGAACCCGAATCGAGTACATTCAGCACACCGCCGTCTGCCGGCTGAGAGACCGGCTTATTCCGCTCGCCGACCTGAACCAGGTCCTCGGTTTGACGTCCCGGCGCTCGGCGGAAGAAGTCAGCATCCTGGTGCTGCAGGCGGGCGACGCACCGTTCGGACTGATTGTAGACACGATCAGCGATACGCAGGAAATCGTGGTGAAGCCGCTAGGCCAGCATCTGAAAGGGCTGAACTGTTACGCCGGAGCCACCATCATGGGAGACGGTAAAATCGCGCTGATCCTGGATGTGGCCGGGATCGCGGCGCGCGCCGAAATATTCGCCGCGGCGGAGGAAGAAGGGGCGGCCGATCGCGGCGCCCAAGTGGCCGTCTCCGGCACACTGACCAGCTCGCTGTTGCTGTTCCGGGCCGGAGAATTCCGGCGGATTGCGATGCCGCTCGGCGCCGTGTCGCGCCTCGAGAGCATCCCGCGCTCGAGAGTGGAACGGGCTTCCGGCCGCGAGGTGGTGCAGTACCGGAACCGGCTGCTGCCGCTGGTGCCACTGGCCGGCATGCTCGGCAGCCGGGCGGAGTGCCAGGAGGAAGAGCAACTGCATGTGGTGGTCTATCGCGCCGGCTCGACCGACCTGGGCCTGGTGGTGGATGAAATCACCGACATCATTCAGGAAAACGTTTTGAGCCCGTACGGCTCGGACCGCCCGGGACTGGTTGGCTCGGCGATCGTGGGAGGCAAGTCCACCGATTTTCTGGATCTCGACGCGGTGGCCGGATGGGCCAATCTGGCGGGCGAAGGTTCGCTCGCCAACCTGCGCAGAATGCTCTCGGCCGGCGAGCAACCTGCCGCTGAAAAGGGCGTCATGGGCGAGGTAGCTTCATGAGCGCCAGCCAGCACACTTCCCATCAATATGCCACTTTCGTTGTGGCCGGCCAGTTTCTTGGGGTGGACGTGACCGAGGTGCAGGAGGTGCTGCGGGGGCAGAGTATGACGCGGGTTCCGCTGGCCCCGCCGGTGGTGGAAGGGTTGATCAACTTGCGTGGCCAAATTGTCCCGGCGCTCGATATGCGCTGCGTTCTGGGATTGCCGCCGCGCCCTCGAGACCCGGGCGGCAATGAAAGCGCAGCGGCCGTCAGCCCGGGAGCTGTCAGCCCAGGAGCCGTCAGCCAAGGAGCAGTAAGCGTAGTTGTGCGCTCGGCGCATGGCGCGGTCAGCCTGCAAGTAGACGAAATCGAGGATGTGATTGAGCTGGACGCGGGCTCGTTCGAGGCGCCGCCGCCCAATATCGATGGCGCGCTGCGAACGCTCTTTGCCGGGGTCCACAAATTGGAAGGGCGTCTGTTACTGGTGCTGGACACCGGACGGACAGTCGAGCGGGGAATCTCACAGGAACGGAATTGAATAATCTCATGGCTACTTTAACCAAGCAACATAAAGACGCTCGCCCGGCGATCAAGGCGCGGAAGAACGGGAGCAAAGCACCGGCGGCCGCGCCGGCGGAGCGGAACCGGGCGCCGGCTGGGGAGGTTGCGAATTCGCCGGCGCAGTTCAAGGCCGGGCATTCTCCCGGCAGGTCGCTCGCAGTGCAGTTCGGGATTAGCGAAGCCAATCTCGCACGCCGCCGGGAATTTGTCCGCATGGATGAAAGTGCCCGCGCGCTGCTGGCTGGGTTGGAGCAATGGAGCCTGCAGGTTGCGCCCACAATCGCCCGCGAGTTCTACGACTGGCAGTTCTCGTTTGCTCCGACTCGAGCGTTCTTTGAGGCAATGGCCGCATCTCGGAACATGCCGCTCGCAGCCTTGCGGCAGGCGCTGGAGGCAGCGCAGTCCAACTATATCGCAGGTATTTTTTCAGGCGCCCGCCAGAACTGGGGCATCGAGTATTTCGAGCATCGCCTCATCATCGGCTGGGTGCACGATCAAATCAACCTGCCGTTCAAGTGGTACATCGGCTCCTACGCCGAGATGCAGCGCCTGATTCGCCGGCACCTGCGTGAGGAGCTTCCCGATGCCGAGACCCTTTGGGAGGCGGACGAAGCCATCGGCCGGGTGTTCAACTACGATATCCAATCCGTCGGTGATTCCTTCGTGTTGAACACGCTCGAATCCATGGGCCTGAACGTCACTGCCATCCAGGAACGCGACGGCGGCGACAAAACAGAGAATCTGAATCAGGTCAAGGAGGCCATTCATGTGCTGACCGATCAGTGCACGGCGCTGGCGGAAGGCCGCCTGAACGATCCGGTGTTCGAGGTTTCGGCGCCCTGCGCCGGCCGTTTCGGCACGGCCTTTGCGCGGATCCGCGAAACCTTCCGTGACAGCATGTCGCGCATTGCGCAAAACGCCGCCGCGCTCGCCAGTTCGGCTGAGGAACTAACCGCCGTTAGCCAGCAGATGGCGGGCAACGCCGAAGAGACTTCGGTGCAGGCCAATGTGGTGGCCCACGCGAGCGACGATGTGTCGCGGCGCGTTTCGGTGGTGGCCGCCAGTTCGGATGAAATGCAGACTTCCATCCGCGAGATTTCCAAGGCCGCCAACGAGGCTGCGAGTGTGGCGCACAACGCGGTAGGAGCCGCGGACTCGGCCAACCAAACCATCCAAAGGCTGGGCGAATCGAGCGTGGGGATCGGCAAGGTGATTAAAGTAATCACCTCCATCGCACAACAAACCAATCTGCTGGCCCTGAATGCGACCATCGAGGCCGCTCGCGCCGGAGAGGCGGGCAAGGGCTTCGCTGTGGTGGCGAACGAAGTGAAGGAACTGGCCAAAGGGACGGCCCGAGCCACCGAGGAGATCGGACAGAAGATCGAAGCCATCCAGAACGATACGCAGAGCGCGGTGGAGGCGATCGCGCAGATCGGAAACATCATCAAGCACGTGAACGATATCTCCAACAACATCGCTGCGGCGGTGGAGGAGCAAACGGTTACGACCAACGAAATCAGCCGGAACGTGACGGAGGCCGCATCGGGGACCGGCGAGATCGCGCACAACATCGCGGGAGTAGCGACGGCCGCTCATGACACCACCAGAGGCGCCACGGACACGCAAGTCGCCGCCAAAGCGCTGAGCGAAATGGCTACGATTCTGCAAAGTCTGGTAGGGCGCTTCAGCATATAACTCTATGTCGCGAGCAATGGTAGTAGACGATTCGCGCGCCATGCGGATGCTCTTGGCCCGCACCCTTACCGCGTCCGGGTTTAGCGTGGTCGAATTTGCCAACGGCCAGCAGGGCCTCGACGCGCTCGCGAGCGAAGGCACCGGCATACACGTAGTTCTCGTGGATTGGAACATGGCCGGAATGGACGGATTGGAGTTCGTCAAAAACGTCCGGGCGCAGGCTACCCTGTCCGGCGTAAAACTCATGATGGTGACCACCGAGACCGAAATCGAGCAGATGGTCCGCGCGCTCGAGGCGGGCGCGGACGAATACATCATGAAGCCCTTTACTACGGAAGCGCTCCAGGAAAAGCTGCGCCTGCTCGGAGTTTTAGCATGACGGGAGTTTTGACGTGATTCCCCTCGCGCAGTTGGTACCACGCAGCACCCAGCGTGCCGAGCGCATCCGTGTGCTGATTGTCGACGACTCGCTCGTGATCCGCCACCTGATCATGGAGGCTTTGGGCGCCGATCCGGCGATCGAGATTGTGGGCGCCGAAGCCAACGGCGCACTCGCGCTCGCACGGATTCCCGAACTGAAACCCCACGTCGTCACGCTGGACATTGAGATGCCGGTGATGAACGGCCTGGAGACGCTCCGGCAGATTCGCAAGCTGCACCCTAGGCTCCGCACCATCATGTTCAGCACGCTCACCAAGCGAGGCGCGGGGGTAACGCTCGAGGCGCTGGCCAGCGGCGCCGACGATTACGTAGCAAAGGCAGCCAACGCGGGTTCGCTGGACAAATCGCTGGTGAGTCTCCGCAGCGATCTGATTCCCAAGATCAAGCAGTTTTTCGCGACGCCGGAGCCCGCGCGTTTGCCGCGGCTCGAAACCGTCAATCCGCCCGCCAGCGCCAAGAGCACGCCGCATGCTAAGGCGCAGGTGGTGGTGATTGGCGTATCGACGGGTGGTCCGCAGGCGCTCGGTGAATTGATCCCGCGGCTGCCCGCGACGTTCGCGCTTCCCGTGGTGATCGTGCAACACATGCCTCCGATGTTCACTCGCCTGCTCGCCGAGCGGTTGGACTCCAGCAGCCCGCTCAAAGTGGTGGAGGCTCAGGAGGGCATGGAGCTGCGGCCGGGCTTGGTGCTGGTGGCGCGGGGCGACCATCATCTTCGCTTCCGCCGCACTGGCGCCGCCGTTGCTACTACCCTGGATCAGGGAGAACCGGAGAATTCCTGCCGGCCTTCGGTGGATGTTATGTTCCGTTCCGCGGCCCAGGTCTACGGTGCAAGTGCCTTCGCCGTGATGCTCACTGGAATGGGCTCGGACGGTCTCAAGGGCACATACCTGCTTAAGAATGCGGGCGCACGCAGCCTGGTCCAGGATCGGGAGACCAGCGTAGTTTGGGGAATGCCCGGCGCCGTGGCCGAAGCCGGGCTGGCCGATCAGGTGCTTCCGCTAAACGAAATTCCCGCGGCGCTGGTTCGGCTGAGTACCGAGTAAGTCCATGCCTGCTCCATCCGCTTCTGACACAGCATCGCCCCTCGCCGCCCCTGGTGGCGCTTTGAGCGCGGACAACTACCGTTTTCTGCAGCAATACATTCAGCGAGAATCGGGCATCGCCCTGGGAGACGACAAGCTGTACCTCATCCAGGCTCGTCTGATGCCGGTGCTGGCTCAGGAAAAGCTGGCTTCGCTCGATGAACTGTGCGTCAGGCTGCAAAAGGCACCTCAAGAGTCGCTCCGGCGGCGGGTCGTCGAGTCGATGACCACACACGAAACGCTGTTCTTTCGCGATCCGCAGGTTTTCGACACATTACGCACTCACCTGATTCCTGAACTGGCGGCGCGAAGACAGTCCACGAAATCGTTACGCATCTGGTCGGCGGCGTGCTCGTCGGGGCAGGAGACCTATAGCCTCGCCATGCTGCTGGTGGAGCATGGGATTTCGGACTGGAATATCGAAATCGTCGGCACCGACCTGTCGAACCAGATTCTCGAGCGAGCGCGCGCCGCCCGCTATCTGCAACTGGAGATGAACCGGGGCTTGCCGGCCGCTTTGCTGGTGAAGCATTTTGAGCGCGCCGGGCTGGACTGGCAGGTCAAGCAAAACCTCCGGCGCATGGCTCGCTTTCAGACTTTCGATCTGCGCGACAAAATGGATGCCCTCGGCTATTTCGACCTGGTGCTGTGCCGAAACGTTCTCATTTACTTCGACCTCGAAACGCGCCGGCGCATACTGACCGGTATTCGCGGACAGATGTACGCCGGCGGATATTTGATTCTTGGATCGAGTGAAACCACTTTCAATCTCGATACGATCCTAGAGAGAAAAACCCTGGGCGGAACTACCGTCTATCAGAAGCCGACTGCAGGCGGCTCGCCAGGAGGTTCCCAATGACTTCGCAGATCACTACCGAGTCGTATCGCGCCGGGATGATTCAGGTGACCGAGACGGTTTTTGAGACGCTCTTGAACACGCCCGTCACGGTGCTGGATGCAACTCCGCTGGATGCAACCTCGCCGGATGCAACCTCGCCGGATGCAACCTCGCTGGATGCAACCTCGCTGGATGCAACCTCGCCGGATGCAACCTCGCTGGATGCAACCTCGCCGGATGCAACCTCCGCCGCGCCGGCATTCGCTTTGACGGCCGCGATCTACTACGCCGGGCTATGGCAGGGCGCCTTGCTTATCGAATGTTCCGAGCAGCAGGCAAGCGCCTGGAGCTCGCACATCATGGACCTTCCAGATCCAACGGAGGAAGACGCGCGCGACGGCATAGGTGAACTGGCCAACGTGCTGGCCGGGAACCTGAAGCCGCTGCTTCCGCCTGGCGTCAGCATATCCATACCTTGGGTGGTGGCCGGCGGCGAGTATAGCGTGCACGTGTTGCGCGACCACGCGATCGAGCGCGTAGCGTTCGCCGACGAACGCGGGCCGTTCCGCGTCACGTTCGCGCGTGTGGAACCATAGGTTCCGGACGCCTATCGTCAGCGCCGCAATCAGGCCGATGCCCTTAGGCAACCACTCGCAATCTCAGGACCAGGTCCTTACCTGTTTCCCAAGCGACAAGAAGCCAGACATCCATCAGAAATCGTTCAAGACGGTCTCGCGTTGTGGAGGGCAGGCATTCACTACTGTCGCATTTACGATCTCCGCTCGGCTTACGCCACACGGCTCAGTGCCGGCGGTGTCGCGGACGAGTGGGTCACGCAGTTGCTCCGACCGGGCGATGCGCAGGTGTTCAAGAAGTACTCGCAAATGAAGCTGCAGATGAAACGAGAGGCGTTGACCAAATTGAATCGTCCGGCAAATGAAGGCGGATTGAGTTTTGGCACAGCGCAAACAAACTGAGCAGGGTTTTGGCACAGTTTAGGACACAGTTGAGTGAAATGGGAAACGAAGACGATCGGGCACAGCAAACAACTCTTGGAGTCAGCGAGAGTTGTGGTGGGCGGTCGCGGGCTCGAACCGCGGACCTCCTGCTTGTAAGGCAGGCGCTCTAACCAGCTGAGCTAACCGCCCGATCTGAAGCTGCTCTCATTCTCCCTGAAGTATACGCCATCAACTATATTGACATCCATATGATTGGCGCCATGGTTAATGAAAAGGAGAACCCGGTTATGAGAACCGTGGCTGCCCGGAATACTAGCCGGCCCGTAGCTGTTTGCTTGCTCTTGGATTTGAAATCCTATCCGAATTGACTGCGACGAATCCATCCCTTAGCCGGGACATTTCACCCCGGGTCGCGGTCAGGCCTGTTAATCCCGATTTTGTGCGTGGAAATCCATCCGACAGTGGCCAAGAGAGCTAAGCCAAGCGCCAATAACCCTCTGAAAGAGGGCTCCGGCACACTGGAAATACCCTCGACATCAACAGCGAAATCATCCGCTCCGACTATGTTCAGATCCGAGACTCCGCCGCCGAGGAGCGCATAATTTCCGGGGTTGCTACTGCTCAGGAAGGACGCTGGGAATCGCAACGTCGAAGAGCTCGATGTCGCCGGTGTGGGCGCCTCCCGCCAGCGAGAGCGGGGTATTCGCAAACAGGTCGGTGATCGAACTTAGGGGAAATCCACTCAAATTAAGACTGTCGCTATTAAGGAAGACAGTGTCAGAGCCCGGGTTCGTCAGTGTGCCGAAGAATCTCAGTGTGTCGCCCGGCGAACCCGTCTCGGAGGAATGATCGAAGGCAATGTCGATCACATCTGCACGCGCCATTGCGCAACCGAGTGCAACGCTCAGGCATAAGACCAAACAGTTCTTCTTCACAATAGTGCTCCTTTTAGTGCGTGGCCGCAAGCCAAGCAAGCTTGCGGACGGCGATGCCTGCGGATGCGAAACGAGGGTAAACTCCGCTGATAGAGTAAGTGAAAGAGTCTTGAAAATCAACACATATCTCGGCGGAAGTGGCGACGACATCGCCACCAGGATCGCAGTGGACCAGAACTGATCGGTGGTTCCTTTGGCGATCGATGTCGATGGCGCCGAGATCGCAATCGAAGTCAGGCCAAAGGAACCACCGATCAGTTCACGGTGTAAACACCAACCCTGCCGGATCATCGGCATACAGAAGCCCTTCGCGGACCGCAAGTTCGCGCACAAACGCGCCGTAGCGCGTCAACACGCTGTTGTATCCGCCGTCGAATAGCGGGGGCCGCGTGACGTCGTCATAAGGCGAAGGTTGGATCGCCGTAATGCGCGCCTTGGGCAGGGCTGTTTTCAGAGTCTTGACAATGTGTTCATATCCAGCGGTATAACTTTTGAACAGCCCAGTATCGAACGCACGGTAGCCGCCATCATTCATTCTCAACATCACGGTCACGACCGTCGGTTGATAAGCGATTACATCGCGGTTCAGTCGAATCTCTATCGGACCATTGGATCCGCCATCCACTCGATCACCTCCGCAGCTGGAATGAATGAAGCGGATGGTTGCGTTGGAAAAGCGAGTGACGACAAAGGCCTCCGTGAAGGGTTTCGGCATTTCGGGAGTTCTTCTACGAAATCGAGAAGAAGCTTTCTGAACCGGCCGCATATGACAACTTTGCCCACAAGGTGGCTCCTGGCTCGAGCATCATCACGTTCAACTACGACGTAGCGCTCGAGAGGTCTCTAGCAAAACACGAGAAGTGGGATGTGGGAAATGGGTACGGATTCCAATTCCTGGCTAACCGACCCCCATCCACCGTTAAGGTGTACAAACTGCACGGAAGCGTTAATTGGTTCAAGAGCCCTGTGTATGACGTGCCGCCACCGGTTATTTTCACGCGTGATCTCCAGATGCTAGGTTTCGAGACACTAGTAGACCCAAGAGTTGGCGCGAACGCAATGGGAGTCGATCACTCCGGTAGGTTGATTCTCCCCAACCCGCGCAAGAGATTCTATTGGGAAGCTTTTTGGGAACCGCTATGGAAAGCAGGCGCAGAACGCCTCCGAGAGGCGCATGAAGTGTTCATCCACGGATACAGTATGCCGCCAGCTGGCGTGCGAGCACGCGAATTGCTGTTTGAGAACATCAATAAGTCCGCGGCGATAAACGTGCATTGCCGAAGGACGAGCGATCGGATCGCTGCCGAGTTCGTCGACAATGGCTTTACGAGGGTGAATGCGTTCCCGTCGATCGGATTCGAGAACTGGGTCACCTCGAGTTATGCGCGGGAAGTTGAATAGCCACCATGCGCTTGCAAAGCAACCTTGGGCCGCACTTGTGCAAGAATCAAAGCAGCCGGTGCCATGATCACTGCAACCGCCTACGACAAACACGTGGAACAGCTCTTTGAAGTTATGAAGCGCGTTCATTCCGCGCTAACAAATGCTGGCATTGACTACCGCATCGTGGGAGGCATGGGCGTTTTTTTCCAGGTCAGTGAACGCGACCCGATCGCGGGACGTCTGACCAAGGACGTCGACATTGCAATACGGCGCGACGATCTCGAACGAATCGCCTCAGCCGTCGAAAAGTACAGCTTCAAATACCGTCACGCCGCTGGCGTCGACATGCTAGTGGATGCCACCCAACCGAAAGTCCGTAGCGCCGTCCATTTTGTGTTCATACGCGAGAAAGTGCGTCCGGAATACTTGGAGCCGGTCCCGGATTTTTCAGAGCCTACGGTCACCGAAGAAGGATTGCTGCTCTCCTCTGTCCCGGATCTTCTGCGCATGAAGCTCACCAGCCTCCGCCTCAAGGACAAAGTTCACATCATCGACATGGACGGCGTTGGCTTAATCACACCCGAAATCGAAAACGCGCTCCCGGAACCACTCCGCGTCAGGCTCCAACAAGTGCGCCAGGAAGACCGTCAATCCGCCGGCGCGGAATAAGCCGATGCGGGCGCAGCCTCAATCAGAGCGTCCTCAAAAGAATAATCCGGCTTCGGAAAAGGATTGTGCCGCAAATACCAGCGATACGATTCTTTTAATCCCGCAGCGAAATCCACCGGTTTGAATTTCAAAACGCGCTGCGCTTTGTTCACCACCACCGTGATCGCGGGCATGTCGAAATAGAATCCGAAGTACAGCTTCGGACCCATGGGATGGCCGCCGGCGCGCAGTATCCGCTCGCGCGGCCAACGCACAAAAGTCGGCTCTTTCCCCGCCGCCACCGCGAACGCTTCCACCGCCTCCACCTGCGTCAGCGGGCGCGGATTCGCGATATTGAACGCGTGGCCGTCCAAGTCCGCAACTTCCATCACTTTCAGACACGCCCCCACCAGATCCTTGATCGCCACGAACTGCATCAACCGCCGTCCATCGCCCGGCAGAATGATCGGACGGCCCTCCCTCAGCCGGTCCCAGAAAAATGCCTCGCGATAATACGGATTGCCCGGACCATAAATAAACGGCGGGCGCAGCGTCACCACTGGAAATCCGTTTCTCTGATGCATGCGGAACAAAGTCCGCTCGCTCATCGCCTTGTTGCGGACATACGCGTCGGGATGATCGTCCGGCGCCAGCGCGTCCCCTTCGTGATGATTCAATCCATCTCCGTAGGCCGCCACGCTCGACATGAAAACGTACCGCTCCAGATTACTCCCACAAGCCCGCGCCGTCGCCTCTACCTGGGCAGCCGTGGTGCCGCGTTCCCAGTCGTAGACGTTATCGTAGACCACATCGAATTTCCGGCTCGCCAGCGCTCGTTTCAAAGCCTCGGGATCGTTGCGGTCGGCAACAATGCCGGCCACCTTCTTCCCCAAGTCATGCCGCGGCCGCCTGTGCAGAATCGAAACTTCGTGACCGGCCTTCAGCAACTCCTTCACCAGAGCCCGGCCGATGAACAGTGTTCCGCCTATCACCAGGATTTTTTTCCTGGAAGGTTCCTGACGCTTTGCTCCGTTAGTCGTAGTACTCAAGCCCAAGGTGTGTAATTAAATCCTCTCCGCGCATCCACCGCAGCGTGTTCTTCAACTTCATTAATTGAATGAATACGTCGTGTTCCGGATATAATCCCGGCGCCGTCATGGGAGCCTTAAAATAAAAGGACAACCATTCCTGAATTCCCTTCATGCCTGCCCGCTGCGCCAGATCCAGGAATAAAACCAGATCCAGAACCAGCGGCGCCGCCAGAATCGAGTCGCGGCACAGGAAATCGATCTTGATCTGCATCGGGTAACCCAACCACCCGAAAATGTCGATGTTGTCCCAGCCTTCTTTCGAATCGCCGCGGGGCGGGTAGTAATTAATGCGCACGGCATGATAAAGATTTCCGTAAAGTTGCGGATAAAGATCCGGCTGCAGAATCTGTTCCAGCACCGAAAGCTTGGTCTCTTCTTTCGATTTAAACGATCCCGGATCTTCCAGTACTTCGCCGTCCCGGTTTCCCAGAATGTTAGTGGAAAACCAGCCAGACATTCCCAGCATGCGCGCCTTAAATCCCGGCGCCAGCAAAGTTTTCATGAAAGTCTGGCCCGTTTTGAAATCCTTGCCGCAAATCGGGATCTGCCGCGCCCGAGCCAGCTCCAGCAGCGCCGGAGTATCGGTGGTGAGATTGGGCGCGCCATTGGCGAACGGTACGCCGCTTTTCAATGCCGCATACGCGTAGATTTGGCTGGGCGCGATATCCGGATCGTTCTTCTGCAATCCGCACTCGAAATCCTTCAGCGTCTGGTGCACCGCCGCGGGCTTGTGAAAAACTTCCGTGGACCCGCACCAGATCATCACCAGCCGCGCCGCTCCCGTGGATTCCCGAAACTGCCGGATATCCTCCACCAGCATTTCCGCCTGATCCATTTTTGAGCCGCCCGCTTTGACATTGGGCCCGTGAATCCGCTTCACGTAGTTCTGGTCGAACACCGCCTTCATTGGCTGAATGGCTTCCAGCGGTTGCCGCACCTTTTCGAGCAGCGCCGCCTCCAGCACGTTGGCATTCACAGCCGCCTGATACGCGTTGTCTTCGAAAATGTCCCAGCCTCCGAAAACCAGATCCTCAATTTTAGCCAGCGGAACAAAGTCCTGAATTCGAGGAGTCCGGCCCTCGGTACGTTTCCCCAGCCGGACCGTGCCCAATTGCGTGAGTGAGCCGATTGGCTGGCCGAGACCGCGCTTGACAGCCTCCACCCCGGCCATGAACGTCGTGCTGACTGCGCCAATGCCGGGAATCAGAATTCCCAACTTCCCATCGGCGGGCGCAATCGTAGTGTTTTCTTTGGTGGGCAACTCTCGAATCTCCTTAGGGTGCCGCGAGGATGCTTGGAGGTACCCTCGTTAGGTGTCCTCGAAACGTTTATCCTAGGCTATACTAACATTTTATGACAACTCGCGCGACCGGCACAATATCCGCTCTCCTGGTGGATGATGAACAACTTGCGCGCGACGAGCTCTCTTTTCTGCTCAAGGAGTTTCCAGAGGTGGAAGTGCTGGCCACCGCGAAAAATGGCCTGGAAGCCATCAAACTGATCGAAAATCTGGAACCGGATTTGGTTTTCCTCGATGTTCAGATGCCCGGCCTGGACGGCTTGGGCGTTATCCAAAAGCTTCGTGAAAAAAATATCCCGCTGCCGCACTTTATCCTCGCGACAGCTTATGACCAATATGCGCTGGAGGCCTTTCGACTGGAAGCCCTCGACTATTTATTGAAGCCCATCGAGAAGGATCGGCTGGCGCTGAGCATCGAGCGCGCGCATAAAGTGGTCGCCGAACAAGCCAAGACCGCGCAGCCCGAAGCTCCGCCGCTCAAGCCATCCACGCAGCGCACCAAATTGCTCGTGAAGAACAGCAATCGCAACTTTATCGTGGATGCGCAGGACGTGGTCTACGCCACCATCGAGGATGGATTGATCACCGTAGTCGCCACCGGCGTAGAAGGCGAGTCCAACTACCGCACCATCGAGGAGCTGCAATCCAATCTCGATCCCGATACTTTTTGGCGAGTGCACCGCTCCTTCCTGGTCAACATTCATCGCATCCGGGAAGTGATCCCGTGGTTCAAATCGAGTTTCCAACTCCGCATGGACGATAAGAAACAAACTGAAATTCCTGTGAGCCGCGTCCAAACCAAACGCCTTCGCGCGCTGCTCAAGCTGTAACCGTCTCCGCCTCCCCAAACAATGAACCGCGAATATCACAAGTGGTATAGCAATGCGCTTCGGCGCGACATGGAGTTGTTGATCTTCGGACACGCAGGCATTCCCCTGCTCGTATTTCCAACATCCATGGGCCGCTTCTTCGATTACGAAAGCCGCGGCATGATCCAGGCCGTCGGAAACAAGTATGAAACTGGTCAGCTTCAGGCTTTTTGTGTCGACTCAGTGGACGCCGAAAGCTGGTACAACAAATCCGTTCCGCCGCGCGAGCGCGCTCACCGGCATACCGAATACGATCGCTATCTTTTCGATGAAGTGGTCCCGCTCATCCGCTCCCGCAATCGATCGGATCTGTTAATCACCACCGGCTGCAGCTTCGGCGGCTATCATTCCATCAACTTTGCGCTGCGCCATCCGGACGTGATCACGGGCGCCGTCAGCATGAGTGGAGCATTCGACATCCACCAATTTCTGGACGGCTACTACGACGATAACTGCTACTACAACTGTCCTCCGGATTTTCTGCCGAACCTGACCGACCCCTGGTATCTGGATCGTTACCGGCGCCAAAAGCTAGTGCTAGCCACGGGCGAAACGGACATCTGCCTGGACGAAAACATCCGCCTCTCCGGCATCATGCACGCGAAAGAAATCCCGCACTGGCTAGACGTGTGGGGCAACGGCACCGGACACGACTGGCATTGGTGGCAGCAAATGGCCATCAAATTCTTGTAGGGCAGGATGTCATCCTGCGGCGGGTTGCCAACCCGCCATTCAAGCCTTCACAAAATCAATATACCCGCGCCTCGGATCCGTACTCACCAGCTTCACCCGCAGCTGATCCCCCACATCCACTCCGTGCTGACCCTGCGCAAGAATCCCCTCGGCCGGCGGATCCAACACGCGCACGAATGTACCCTTAGGCGTAACCCCGGTCACCACCGCAGCGAAAACCTGCCCGATCTTGGACGCCAGCGCCACCGCCGCAATCCGTTTATTCATCACGCGTTCCACTTTCCGCGCCGCATCCTCCTTCAACGTGCAGTTCTTCGCGATCGAATCCAATTGTGAGGCCGAATACGGCGCCGCCGTGCGCGCCAGAACGGCTTTGATCAGCCGTTGCGTCACGGTATCCGCGAAGCGGCGGTTCGGCGCGGTGGAATGCGTGTAATCAGCGGCCGCCAATGCGAAGTGGCCCTGCTGCTCCTCACCCGGCCGCGATAAAACATATTCGCCCGGCCCCATCAGCTTCACCACCGCGAGCGAAACATCCGCCCAATGGACCGGATCAGCAGCCTTTCTCTTCTGCAAGAACGCATTCAGCGCCCCGGAATCGGGCTCCACCGGCAGCGTCCCGCCGTGTTGCGCGGCCAACTCAACAATGCGTGGCCAACGCTCGGGCGTTTTCACCACACGCCGGATGGAACACACTCCGGCCTTCGTGAGCGTTCGAGCCATCACCCCGTTCGCGGCAACCATGAAGTTTTCAATCAGCTCGCTGGCCCGATTCTTCTTGACCACGCCGATCCCTTGCACCTTGCCATCGGAAATCACCGGCTCCGCTTCCACGCGATCCAGGTCCAGCGCCCCCAGTCTGTGCCGTTCACTCAGCAAACTCTGCGCAGCCTCGTCTTGCATTTTGAGCTGTTCCGCGAGCACCGCCGACGCACCCACTTTCGCTGGCGGCCCGGATTTTCCCTCCAGCCACGCGCCCACCGCGTTGTAAGTCAACTGCGCCTGATTGCGCACCAGCGCCGGATAGACGCTCTCCGCGGAAACGGCACCCTCCGCGCTCACCACCATCTCCATCACCATCGCCAACCGATCAGCCCCTTCGTTCAGCGAAGTCAGGCCCGTCGATAACTCCTCCGGCAACATCGGAAATGTTTTGATGCCGGTGTAGACCGAGGTAGTTTCTTGAGCCGCATGCTGATCGATGGGCGAACCAATCGCGACATCGGAGTCGACATCGGCAATCGCGATCCTGATTCGAATCCCGCCGTCCACACGCTCGGCCAATTCCGCCTGATCCAAATCGCGCGACGTATCGTTATCGATGGAAGACCACGCCAGCGTGCGCAGGTCGCGTACATCACCGCCCGCCGCCATCCCAGTCCGCGACTTAAGCGCTCTCAATTGCTCCTGAACCGCAGGCGGAAAATCCGGATGAAACCCGCGCTCAATCATCTCCTGGTGTGCCGCAGCGGCTAGATCAAATCCATTGGCAGACATGCACAGAAAGCCTACCACGCTCGCCAGGAGCACAGGGCCTCACTTCGCCGCACCAAACTCCGCGACACCTACTCGAACCACCGTAGGCGCTCTCCGTTGCTGACCTGCGTCGGCAGCCGCAGCCTCCGTCCAAACACCATAAACACGATTGTTGAAAGCCGTGAGCCACGTATAATCGCCCAGAAACACCTGCTGTCCTTCGAAAGCCGCATCGGACCAATCGTGATTCGCAAAAGTTCGCCCGCCATCCACCGAGCGAGCTAGCGTAACTCGCGTTTTGCGATTCGCCGGATCACCGCGCCGGTCGTAAAATTGCACATACACCGCGCCCGTCATCGGATCCACCGCCATAAACTGAAAGAACTGATCGCAGCCGTTGTGCAGCGGATCATCATTCACGCGCACCGGTTTCGACCACGATTTTCCACGATCCGTCGACGACGCAACAAATACATCCACATCGCCGTTGCGGTAATCGCTCCAGGCCACATATAGCCCTCCGCGGTTATCCACGCCGATCTGCGGAAATCCCATAACCCGCGCCACTCCCGGAATTCCGCCCGCGCCGCCGAAGTAGGGAGGGCCCACTTCCACAATGGCGCGCGATGCAGCAAACGTCTTCCCGCTGTCCGAAGATTCAGTAAACGTGATCGTGTTGCCGTCATTCCAGATGGCGTAGATCTCTCCATCGCGGCCTACCACGCCCAGAAAACCCACCAGCGCGCCATTGTCATCGCGTGGCAACCCCGCATGCGTGCTGATGCGAACAGGAGCTGAAAAAGTCTTGCCTTCGTCCATCGAGCGCGCGAAAAGGATAATCGACTTATCCAGCTGCCACTCAATCCAACCCGCATACAAATTGCCTGCGAACCGGCTCTTGGGTTGATTGTCCGCGAAAATGCGCGGCATATCTTCCCACTGTATTTCTGGCTCATTGCCTTGGAACGCCTTCAAAGTAGCCGCGTCTTTTTCCCACGTTTTGCCGCCATCCAATGACCGTCGAACAAACATGCCGTTGCGGCCCGCCCCATGCGCCCAATAGGACGCCGACCCCAGCTTGTCGAAATGCAGCGAGCATAAAAACGCATGCCCCTTGTTATCGAACGTCGTGCTAACGTCTCCGCCCTCCCGCCATCCTGTTACCGGCGGAAGTTCCGCCAGCGAAAAAGTCTGCGCGCCATCGTTGGAATAAGCCACGCTAGCCGGTTGAAATACCGCAACCACCTGATTCGGATTGTTCGGATTCACGGCAATGGACGGTTCATTCCCGCGCCGGTCCGGCGAAGAAATTGTCACGACATGCAGTGTTTGTCCGAACGCCGCGCCCATCATCAACAACGCAACCAGTGGGGCAGGCGCTTTCGCCTGCCAACGGAACCGCGGCAGTAATGGAGTCGGGCCTGCGCCTTTCATCACCAAACCCTGCAAGCCTGTGCGGCAACCATCGGATCGCCCGCCTTGCAACTAAAAGCTTGCTGAAACTCCGGCATGTTTTGGACCACGCCGGTAACGCGAAACTGTCCGGGCGAATGCGGATCCGTCGCGGCAGCGACGCGTGAGTGCGCATCCGTCACGTTCTCGCACCAGATCTGTCCGTAGCCGATGAAAAATTGTTGCTCGGGAGTAAATCCGTCAGACTTCGTGTCCGGAATAGTCTTGTCCGCCAGATCGCGCATCAGCGCCATGTAAGCCAAGTGGATGCCGCCATTGTCCGCGGCATTCTCACCCAGCGTTAACTTACCCTTCAACTTGACTCCATCCACCGGGCTGAACTTGTCATATTCGTTCACCACGCATTCGGCGCGCGTCTCGAAATTCTTGGCGTCTTCCGCCGTCCACCAATCCCGCAGGTTGCCGTCGCCGTCGTATTTGCGGCCCTGATCGTCGAACCCATGCGTTAATTCATGCCCCACCACCACGCCGACGGCGCCCAGGTTCACCGCCTCGTCCGCTTTGGGATTGTAGAACGGAGGCTGCAGAATACCTGCGGGAAAGTTGATGTTATTCTGCGGCGGGCTGTAGTAAGCATTCACCGTCGGAGGCGTCATGCCCCACTCACTCTTGTCCACAGATTTTCCAATCTTGTTCAGATTGCGCCGGACCTCGAACGCGCTAGCGCGCTCCTCATCGCCCAGATAATCGTCCGGCTTCACAACCACGCCCGAGTAGTCGCGCCATTTTTCGGGATACCCAATCTTATTCGAAACAGCCGCCAACTTGGCGAAAGCCTGCTGCTTGGTCGCGTCCGACATCCACGTCGCGCCTTCGATATCCTGCTTCATGGATTTCTCGATCTCACCCACCAACTGCAGCGCCTTGGCCTTCGCGGGACCACCGAATGCCACTTCGACAAACTTCTGTCCCAAAGCTTCACCCAGCGCGCCATCTGTCGCCCGAACGCACCGCTTCCAGCGCGGCGCCAGCTCCTGCTGTCCATTGAGCGTCTGATCGAAAAACTGAAAGTTCTCTTCGACGAAGGCGTGCGGCAGGGCGCTCACGGAACCCAGCAGCAGCCGCCAGGTCAAGTAGGTCTTGACATCCTCCAAGCTAGTCTCCTGCATGATGCCGTCCAGTTTCTTGAAGAAATCGGGATTGCCGACGTTAATCTTACTGAACGGCGGCGTGTGCTCATCCGAAATGAACTTGGCCCACTGGAACTTCGGCGCAAGATCGGAAAGATCCTTCGTAGTCATCGCGTGGTCGCGTGACTCAGGGTTCCGCCGCAACACTCGATCCATCGAGGCTTCCGCCAGCGCGGTCTCGAACTTCAGCACCGCAGCCGCTTTGGCCTTCGAATCCCACGTAGCGTTCAACGATTTTGCCAGCAAGTCGAACATATTGGCGACATGCTGCTCGTATTTTTGGCGAAGATCGGCCGAACGTTGGTCCGTCTTCAAATAGTAGTCGCGGTCCGGAAGGCTGATGCCGCCCTGGTCGAAATTGGCAGTGTACACGCTGGCGTCCTTGAAGTCCGGAGTAGCGCCGAAAGTGAAAACGCCGATCACCCCGATGAGTTTCAACCTGGCCAGCTCCCCGGCCAGCTGCTCTTTGGAACTCAGCGCGTTGATGCTGTCCAGCGTTGCCTTCACCGGCTCAACACCTTTCTTATCGATGCCCTGTTCGTCCATGCAAGCGGCATAATAATCGCCAATCTTCTGATCGACAGCCGAGCGATTGCCCGAAGCATGCGCGGCCTTCTCCAGAATCTCGCGCTCCGTCTGCAGGTTCCGCTCCCGCACTTCATTGAAACGCGCCCAGCGCGATTGGTCCGGCGGAATGGGATTCTTGGCACGCCAATTACCGCACGTGTACTGATAGAAGTTCGTGCAGGGACTGACGTTGGTATCCATAGCACCCAAATCAATACCAGACTGCGCAAATGCCGTGCTGGCGCACCAGCTCAACAGCGCGATAGCAAGTAATCTAGGTCGCATCTTGCGATTTATTCTGACACATTTTGGTTTTTGTGGCGCAGGCACTCTTGCCTGCCGCGTCGGCACTCATGCCGACGCCCTGTTGCTTTCCCAAACGACCCATGCTATCCTACCTGTTGGAAACCCAAAGAGAGGCGCATGAAAGAAAAACAGGACGTCCACCAGGGCACCCTGGCATTAATGGTTCTCAAGACTCTCGACGTGCTTGGACCACTCCACGGCTACGGCATCGCCCGCCGCATCGAACAAATCAGCGGTGACTTGCTCGCCGTAAATCAAGGCACTCTATATCCCGTGCTTCTGAAGCTGGAGCAAGAAGGCTCCATCGCATCCGAATGGGGCGCTTCCGAAAATAACCGTAAAGCCCGCTTCTACCGGCTCACCCGCGCCGGACGCAAACAGCTCCAGGCCGAGACCCGCGATTGGGAGCAAACCGCTGCCATCATCGGCCGATTCTTCGCCGCAAAAGCGCAGGATCTCGAATGAGAACCTTGCGGCGATTCTCGAAGCGGCTCCTATCCTGGGTAACCATCCAACAGGACGAAGAGCGGTTGCAAGCCGAGATCGAAGAACACCTCGCTTCCGCGACCCTCGAAAATCTTCACCGCGGTTTGCCCCTTGTGGAGGCGCGTCGCCAAGCCATTCTCAAATTCGGAGCCGTCCAGGCAATAAGCGAAGACTACCGGGATCGGAAAGGACTGCCCTTCATGGAAACTTTGCTCGCCGACATCCGGCACTCGCTGCGCCGATTGCGAAAAGCACCAGCCTTCACTGTCACTGCCATCCTGACGCTGGCGCTCGGCATCGGCGCCACCACGTCTATCTTCACCTTGGTGCACGCCGTTCTCCTCAAGTCCCTGCCGGTCTCCAATCCAGATGATTTATACCGGCTCGGCCGGCAAAGCCGTTGCTGCCTCGCGGGCGGATATAACCAACCTGACGAGTGGTCCATCGTCTCTTACGATTTGTACAAACACCTCCGCGACAACACCCACGGCTTCGCGGAACTGGCCGCCTTTTCGGTCGACCCCAGCTATCTTTTTGGAGTGAGGCGGGCCGGCTCGATCGACCCTGCCCAAAGCCATCCAGGCGAATTTGTATCCGGCAACTATTTCACGATGTTCGGCATCAGCGCCTATGCCGGGCGCGCGCTCTCGCCCATCGATGATCAACCCAACGCGCCGCCCGC
>Ga0187871_10000197_pt1 | contig 55539 bp, 52 predicted proteins | sample June2016WEW_16_1_FD_132988 | JGI IMG/M metagenome (GOLD analysis project Ga0187871, IMG submission 132988) | Peatland microbial communities from SPRUCE experiment site at the Marcell Experimental Forest, Minnesota, USA - June2016WEW_16_10 | ecosystem: Environmental > Terrestrial > Soil >...
AAAAAGTAGAGAATAATATAAAATGCACGATAAACTTACCCTCCTTCGCTTCGAAGGAGGGTGGCAGCGTTAGCTGCCGGGTGGATGATAAAATGAAAGAAAGTTACACTTTTAGTCGCACCCCTTGGTCAATAACAGTTTGACATTTATAAATTAATAATTTTTGTTGAATTATTTCAACGTTCATGATTTTTGGTTCCAATTATTGCTTGAAATTTTTTGAATATTTTTTAAAAAATTACTAATGCGACTAGTATGATAATACTCATTAAGTAATTCAGTTTCTTCGTTATGTAACCAAGGCAAATTTTCATAATTAATTCGCAAACTTTCTAATAAAGGTTCAAAACTAGTCCAGTCTTTTTGGTAACAAAAGACATAATCGCATATTGCTTTCCAAGGTTTTGCCATAAAAAATTGATAACCATTTTCTTTAATTAGTTCTACTTCAGTATAAAAATTTTCTATAGGTAAATGTAGATAGCTAAACACGCCTAAGGGGGTCTTAAATTCTTTAGCACGTTTTCCGGTAACGCTGGTAATTGTATAAACAGTTTCTGGGATTAGTTGATGAAAACTTAATGCAGTTTCTAGGCTAATATACGATGGTCCATAAATATACTGGGCTAACTCGTATGGGTTTGGTTTCTTTAAATAATTTGTTTTATCAGTAAGGCAATATAACCCTCTACGGATACGCAACATTTTTTGACAGTTTTATGCAAAATTATGATTAAAATTTTAAACGCATTAAAAAAATCCCATTAAATCACTTGCTTGTAAAGATTGTCGTTCTTGGTTGTTTAAATCACGAACGATTTTTCCTTGATGCATTACTAAGGTTCTAGAGCCAAATTCAAGCGCTTGAGACATGCAATGAGTAATCATTAATGCGGTTAATTGTTTTTCATCAATTAATCGTTGAGTTAATTCTAGTATTAATTGTTCCATTTTAGGATCTAATGCTGCAGTATGTTCGTCTAGTAACAATATTTTGGACGGTTGTAAAGTAGCCATAATAAGACTAACGGCCTGGCGTTGCCCACCAGAGAGTAACCCTATTTTATCAGTAAAGCGATTTTCTAGACCGATCCCGATATCGCACAGTCTTTCTTTAAAGTGTGCTCGTAAATTGTTATTAAGCGCTATTTTAAGAGAACGTCTTTTCCCTCGGCTATAAGCGAGACTTAGGTTTTCTTCAATAGTTAATTCGGCATAACTGCCTAACAATGGATCTTGAAAAACTCGACTGATTAATTGCGATCTTTCGTACACTACCCAATTAGTTACATTAGTATTATCTAAAATAATGCTGCCTTCATCAACAGGCGTTTCGCCTGATAATAGATTCATTAAGGCGGATTTGCCGGCACCATTGCCGCCAATTACTGTTACAAATTCTCCGGAATTAATTTTTAAGTTTAATTGGTGAAACACTCGATTTTGTAATGGTGTACCTTTATTAAAAGTAACTGAAATATTATTTAAACTAATCATATTTTTAACCTAGATGTAATGGATTTAATACAGATTTTTTGACGAATTTGTGGCATTAGCATAGCAAAAACAACCAATATTGCAGTAATAAGGTTTAGATCAGATGCTTGCAGACCTGCGATTTGAGCATTTAAAGCTAAGGCAATTACAATTCTGTACATTATCGATCCTAAGACACAGCTAATTAATATTATTAAAATATGGTGTTTATGAAATATACTTTCTCCAACAATAACAGAAGCAAGTCCAGTAATTAAAGTGCCTGTTCCCATAGAAATATCAGCGAAACCATAAGCTTGGGCAAATAATGCTCCTGCTAATGCTACTAAAGCATTACTTAAAGCAAGCCCAAGCAAAGTCATTCTACCCGCATTAATACCATAAGAAGGGCTAACTTTGGGGTTAATTCCGATCGCTCTTAAAGCTAATCCGAGTTGACTTGCCATAAATCTGTATAGTAAAGCGACTGTAAAAAAGATAATAATAGCAATCATAAATAAAATAGAATGATTGTCTTGGAAAAAAGTAAAAACCGTAGTTTCGGATAAAATAGCAATATTAGGTCTTCCCATAATCCGAAGGTTAATGGAATAAAGAGCTGTCATGGTTAAAATGCCTGCTAGTAGACCAAGAATTTTCCATCTAACATGTAAATAACCAGTTATAAATCCTGCTGTTGCACCAGCAAACATAGCGCAAGCTGTAGCAATATATGGATTAATATCATTAATAATTAGTGAGGCAGCAACAGCCGCTCCTAGCGGAAAAGTACCATCTACTGTTAGATCAGGAAAATTAATAGCACGAAAGGTAATATAAATCCCTAGTGTAACTAACGCATATAATAATCCCAATTCTAGTGCGCCTAAAAATTGAATAGTATTCATAGCTATAATTATCTCCATTTTAAATAATATTTATTTTGGAATATTAATTCCAAGTTTAGCAGCCTGTTCTAAATTTATTTTTGTATCCATTTCTGTGGGGAAAACTACCGGAAGTTGATGAGGATTTTCCCCATTAAGAATTTTAAGAATAAGCTTACCAGTTTGTTTTCCTACCTCGTATTGATTAGCGCCTAAAGCTGCTAACGCTCCTTGTGCGATTGTATCAGTATCGCTACAAAAAACTGGAATTTTATGTTTATTGCTAATACTTACAATAGAAGCAAATGCAGATAATGAGGTATTATCATTATTGATAAAAATTGCTTGAACTTCTGGAATAAGTTTATGAGTAGCTGCAGCAATACCAGCGCTGTTATTAACTGTAGCGAATATAAGGTTCAATTTTTTTTGAGGTGCAATTTTTTTCATGATTTCAATTAAAATTACTGAATTAGAATCTCCTGGATTATAAATAATACCAAGATTAACAAGATTAGGTATTATTTTTTTAAATAAATCAAATTGAAGTCCAGGTTCTATAAAATTAGAAACTCCAGTTACCATCCCTTCCGGAGCATTAAGATTATCAACAATTTTAGCATTCTTAGGATCGGTAACAGAACTAAATACTATAGGAAATTGATGGTGTTTATTAGCAGCTATTAAAGATTGTGTAGCGCTGGTGCCAATACCAACTAAGACATCTGGCGAAGAACTAATAAACTTTTGAGCAATTTGAGTTGCCAAGGCGTTATTGTCTTGTGCAGATTGAAATTCAATAGTAACTTTACTATTTTTTAATTCATCTATAATACCTTGTCTAGTTATATTTAATGCAGGATGCTCAACAATTTGGATAATTGTTACTAATTTTTTTGAAGGATTTTTATTGGTGGCTAGACAAATATTTATTGATAAGCAAACTATAGTAGTTAATAAAAACAAGTTAAATTTAGATAACAGATTATTTTTCTGCATGTGTATACCCTTTTGTTAATCTATCGAGAATAAGGCGATAACCATGGTAAGATTCTTTGGTTAAAAACCTAGCAACTCGTCCGATGGTTGCTAAACTAATTTTAGTTTTTTGGTAGATCTCTCTATACGACAATCGTTCTTGATCCAACAATTGAGCAACTCGCCACCTTTCACTCATAGCTGTTATTTCTGCCGGGGTACATAGATCATGAAAAAAAGCTGCACACTCTTTGGACGTTTTTAGCTGTAGTATAGCTTGATATAAAGAAGTTTCTGTTTTGGTCATAACTATTCCATTAAACACATTGTATTACTGTACTAATATGATAGTACAGTAATACTTAAAAAAATACAAGCGTGATTTATATGTTATTCAACAAATTGAACTTTAGAATGTTTTAATTTTTTAGGTACGGCAAACCCTAATTTATTAGCTAAAGAAGCATTAATTACCGCCTTTAATTCTGAAGGATTATGTATAGCAATTTGTTGTGCTGGCTCGCCTTTTAGTATTCTAGCAACTACTTGGCCAGTTTCTTTTCCCATGTCTTCATAGTCATAACCAACCGCCGCTAAAATCCCTTTTTTTACTAATATCGGATCATTAGTAAAAATAGGTAATACCACAGGAAGTAATGGGGAAGCTTGTGTAGCTATACGTACCACCATTGGAATAGCCGCAACTACCGTATTATCTTGAGGAAAGTAAAGTGCGTCTACTTTACCAATTAAACTTTTGGTTGCTTGAGCTACATCTTGAGTTTTATTGACAGTAACCTCAACAAACTCAATATTACGTTCTTTTAATAGTTTTGTTAAACGGTTAATAGTAGACACAGAATTTGCTTCTGCTGGATTATACATTAAACCCAAAGTTTTTAATTTAGGCATCATAGCTTTTATAAGTTCTAACAGACCTTCTAAATTTGCTGTGTCGGTTATTCCGGTAATTGGATACCCTTTATCAGACTCTAATTTTGCAGCTGCAGGATCACTTACTGCAGTAAAGACGATAGGAGTTTTATTTTCGAATTTTTTAGCTTCATAAAATAAAGTTTGAGCGGATGGGGTAGAAATACCTACTACAAGATCAAAATTAGCATGTAATAGCTTACTTGCAATCTGGGTCGATGTGATCATATTTCCTTGTGCATTTTCATACACAACATTTAAATTTTTGCCTGCCTCGAAACCCTGTTCTTTTAACGAAGCTAACATTTTTTGTCGTACTGCATCTAAAGCAGGATGTTCGACAATTTGGCTAATACCAATACGTTTAATCTGAGGATCCGACTCGGCGGCAATAATGGGTTTAAGGTAGAGGAGAAGAGTACAGCTTAAAATGAAGGAAAAAATACAAGAAAGAGTCTTAATTCTAAGGCTGAGTATTACGTTAGATTGGTGGGTGTTCGATTTATTACACATGATTTAGTCTCCAATAGTTTAATTTGTGAATTATTAATACCAATTAAAAAAGTTGTATAGTTACTAAATCGATACCCATAATATAAATTTTGATTAGACATAAAATTTCCCCTTAAATTTAAAATAAAAAAATATAAATAAATTATTTTTTTAGTATATGTAATAGATAAACTTTTGTCTATTTTATTTATTATAAAGTATGTATGTACACGTTATTATTGTAATTTTTGTTTTAATAGCTGATTTACTAGATCTGGATTAGCTTTGCCTTTGCTTACTTTCATGATTTGGCCGACAAAAAATCCAAATAGTTGTTCTTTACCATTTTTATATTCAGCAACTTGTTTAGGGAAATCAGTTATTATTTGATCAATTAATTTTTCTATAGCAGAGTGATCGGTTAATTGTACTAAACTATGTTGTTGAATAATAAGATCTGGATCGTTAGGAGTATTCCAGGCAATCTCAAAAATTTGTTTAGCAATTTTGCCGGAAATAGTATTATCGGCAATACGAATAATTAATTTAGCTAAAATTTCTGGAGTAATAGGAGATTTATTAAGTTCTAGATCGTGTTTATTTAAAGCTGCAAGTAATTCGCCAATAATCCAATTAGCAGTTAATTTTGTTAAGTTTAAATTATTATTAGCCTTAGCATAGCTTATAGTGTTTTCGTAAAATATTGCTAAATCTCGGCTAGCAGTTAAGAGGTTTGCTTCGTATGCAGATAAATTGTATTGTTGTTGAAAACGCAGAGACTTTTGTGGTGCTAATTCTGGTAAATTTTTCTTAATATTATTAATAAATTCTTGTTCTAAATAAACTGGTAATAAATCTGGATCCGGAAAATATCGGTAATCATTTGCTTCTTCTTTAGAACGCATTACTTTAGTAATATTATTATTTACATCGTATAATCTGGTTTCTTGTAAAATTTTTTCACCATTTGTTATCGCAGTAATTTGTCTGTTGATTTCGTAATTAATTGCTTTTTCTATAAATTTAAACGAATTAAGATTTTTAACTTCTACTCTAGTACCAAAAGTAGTACTGTTTTTGGGGCGAACCGATATGTTTGCATCGCAGCGAAAAGAGCCTTCTTGCATATTGCCGTCGCAAATGTCTAAATATTTAACTAAAGAATGTAAAGCTTTTAAATAGCTAACAGCTTCTTGAGCAGATCTTAAATCTGGTTCAGAAACAATTTCTAATAGGGGAGTGCCAGCACGATTTAAATCTACTCCCGTATAACCATGGAAATCTTCGTGTAACGATTTGCCAGCATCTTCTTCTAAATGGGCTCGTTGGATTCGAATGGTTTTTGGTTGATCCAGAGTTACGATATCTAAAGATCCGTTAGTAACTATGGGTTCTTCGTATTGGCTGATTTGATAACCTTTTGGTAAATCTGGATAAAAATAATTTTTTCTAGCAAATACAGATTTAGTAGAAATTTGAGCAGAGATTGCTAAGCCAAATTTTACCGCCATAGTTACAACCTCTATATTTAAAACAGGGAGTACTCCTGGTAAGCCTAAATCTATAGCGCAAGCTTGGGTATTTGGTTCGGCGCCATAATTAGTAGCAGCCCCAGAAAAAATTTTTGATTTGGTAGTTAGTTGAGCATGTACTTCTAAACCAATAACTGCTTCCCAATTATTATCTATGTTTTTCATATAGCTATCTCTGGAATTTTTTTGTGCCAATCGGTTACTTGTTGATATTTATGTGCGCAATTTAAAATTAAAGCTTCTTGCCAATAATTGCCTATTAATTGCATTCCTACTGGTAAGTTATTAACAAAACCTGTTGGAATAGATATTGCTGGTAACCCTGCCAAATTAACACCACAAACATAAAGATCAGATAAATACATTTTTACTGGATCGGTAGATTTTTCTCCAAAACCAAAAGCTACTTCTGGGGCAGTTGGAGTTAATATTAAATCAATATCTTTAAAGGCGGCCTTAAAATCATTTGCCATTAAATGGCGAACTTTTTGAGCTTTTAAGTAGTAAGCATCATAATAGCCAGCAGATAGTACATAGGTACCAATTAAAATACGACGCTTAACTTCTTTACCAAAACCTATGCCTCTAGATCTTTTGTATAAATCGTCTAAATTAGTTGGGCTATCGCAACGATAGCCAAATCGTACGCCATCGTACCTAGCTAAATTAGAAGAACATTCTGCTGGTGCTATAATATAGTATGTTGGAATAGCTAGTTTAGCTGTTGGTAGATCAATGGTTTTTATAGTGCACCCTAATTTTTGATATTCTTCGATTGCTTTATTAATTAGCTCTGCAATTTTTGGATCTAAAGTATTATCGAAAAATTGTTTTGGGCAGCCAATTTTTAGTCCAGCAAGATTATTGTCGATGGTTTTTATATAATTTGGGACGGCTAAATCGGTACTTGTCGAATCTTTTGGATCGAAACCAGCGAGATGCTGCAGTAATAAGGCGCAATCTTTAGCGGTCTTAGCAATTGGTCCAGCTTGATCTAAGCTAGAGGCAAAGGCTACCATGCCGTAGCGAGATATTCTACCGTAGGTTGGCTTTAATCCGGTTACTCCGCAAAAGGCTGCAGGTTGACGAATAGATCCGCCGGTATCTGTACCGGTTGCTGCAACCGATAGTCTGGCTGCTACACAAGCTGCTGAACCACCCGAGGAACCACCAGCTACTTTATTAACATCCCATGGGTTAGCAACAGGGCCAAAATAGCTAGTTTCGTTGCTAGCGCCCATGGCGAATTCGTCCATATTGGTTTTGCCTAATAACACCGTATGTTGTTCTTTTAATTTAGTAACAATAGTTGCATCGTAAGGGGCAATAAAATTATCTAGCATTTTAGAGCCACAACTAGTTTTTATGCCTTTAGTACAAAAAATATCTTTGTGAGCAATAGGGATCCCGGTTAGTTGGGATGAATTATTATTTTTGCTTAAGATTAGGTCGGCATTTTTAGCTGATTCTATAGCAAGTTCTTTAGTAATAGTAATAAAACAATTTAATTTTTTTTGTGTTTTTGTAATATTATCTAAGAAAGCATTAGTTAATTCTAAACTAGAAAATTCTTTTTTAGCTAAACCAGCAGATAATTCTTCGATAGTTTTATTTAAAACATTGTTATTAGGCATACAGATTTTACTCGGTTTCTATTACTTTAGGGACTAAGTATAATCCTGCTTCTACACTATTTAAAGGGGCTATAGCTTGCATGTTAGTTATAACATTTTCTTCTGTTACTAAGTCCGGTCTTAGTCTTTGTTTAGCCTGCTCGTCAGGATGAATTAATGGAGTTATGTTATTAGTATCAATATTATTTAGTTTCTCGACTAGATTAAAAATATTGTTTAAATCAGCAATTAATTGATTTTTAAAGGTAGTATTAGCTAAATCGTCTGGATAAACATTCAAATCTAATTTAGCTAATTCTGCTAGTTTGTTAATGTCTTGTTGAGTAATAAGCATGCGTTAATCTACCACAAAAGTTAAATTTAATTCAAGCATATAAAGGAGATGCTATGGTGGTAAAGCAAATTTAATCCCAATTCAAAGTACCACCAGTTTGATATTCGGTAACTCTAGTTTCGAAGAAGTTTTTTTCTTTTTTAAGATCAATAATTTCGCTCATCCATGGGAATGGATTATTGGTAGCATGGTATTGTTTAGGTAATCCGATCTGTAAAAATCGGCGGTCAGCAATAAATTCTAAATATTCTCTAAATAGTTCGGCATTTAATCCTAGGATCCCTCTTGGCATGGTGTCTAGAGCATACTTATATTCTAGATCTACTCCGGTTGTTATAATATCGATCATTTCTTGTTGGAATTGTTTAGTCCAGAGATGAGGGTTTTCTATTTTAATTTGATTGATAACGTCTATACCGAAATTTAAATGCATAGATTCGTCGCGTAAAATATATTGGAATTGTTCAGCGGTTCCAACCATTTTATTACGTCTACCCATAGATAAAATTTGAGTAAAACCAACATAGAAAAATATACCTTCGAATACTACATAAAATGCTATTAGATCACGTAATAATCGTTGATCAGTTTCTAAGGTGCCAGTTTTAAAAGTCGGATCACTAAGGCTTTGAGTGAATTGTAAAGACCAAACTGCTTTTTCAGCAACTGAAGGAATTTCTCGATACATGTTAAAAATTTTCGTTTCGTCCATGCTTAAACTTTCTACTATATGTTGATAAGAATGAGTATGTAATGCTTCTTCAAATGCTTGTCTTAGTAAATATTGTCGGCATTCTGGATTGGTAATATGGCGATACACTGCTAATACTAAATTATTAGCAACTAAAGAATCGGCAGTAGAGAAGAACCCTAAATTACGTTCTATTATGGTACGTTCGTCTTGGGTTAATCCATCTTTACTTTTCCACAAAGTGAGATCTGCAGCCATATTTATTTCGTTTGGCATCCAGTGATTAGCACAAGCCCATAAATATTTTTCCCATGCCCATTCATATTTAAATGGTACTAATTGGTTAAGATCGGCGCGGCAATTAATAATTTTTTTATCATCAACGTGAATTCTGGCAGCATTCATTTCGATCATTTCTAGGCCTGTTGCTCCGGCTTTAGTTTCAGTTAAAGTTTCGCTCATAAATATTTCTCCTTATTTATTGACACGCTTCACAAGATGCATCGTCTATATTGCACATTTTAGTAACTTCTTCTACCGCTACTTTATTTAAAGTGCCACAATTAATAGTAGATTTTTCGGTGCTGGTGGCTCCTAAGCTGCGTAAATAGTAAGTGGTTTTTAAGCCTTTTAACCATGCTGCTTTATAAATGTGATCCAATTTTTTTCCAGAAGGATTAGCCATATATAAATTTAAAGATTGTCCCATATCTATCCATTTTTGTCTGCGTGAGGCAGCATCAATTAACCAATTAGGATCGATTTCAAATGCAGTTCGGTATTTTTCTTTAATATGTTCTGGGATCTTAGTTATTTGTTGTAAGCTACCATTAAAATATTTTAAGTCGTTTACCATAGCTTTATCCCATAGATTTAACTGTTTTAAATCGGCTACTAAATATTGATTAACGACAGTAAATTCTCCAGACAAATTAGATTTAACATATAAGTTTTGATATATAGGTTCGATAGATTGCGATACATTACAAATATTAGAAATAGTAGCAGTAGGGGCTATTGCCATGGTATTAGAATTACGCATACCGGTTTTACGAATTTTATTACGTAGTTTTTCCCAATCTAAAGTTTTACTATCATCTTGTTCCAAATAAAGTCCACGATATTGATTTAATAGTTTGATAGAATCTATCGGTAAAATACCTTTGCTCCAGAGAGATCCTTCGAAACTAGGGTAACTGCCGCGTTCTTGAGCTAAATTATTAGAAGCAGATATTGCAAAGTAGCTAAAATATTCCATAGAACGATCAGCAAATTCTACTGCTTGATTTGATGCGTAACAAATATTTAATTTATATAGTGCATCTTGAAATCCCATTAAGCCTAAGCCAATTGGACGATGTTTCAAATTAGAATTTCTAGCTTGCGGTACTGTGTAATAATTTAAATCAATAACGTTATCTAACATGCGAATAGCAGTTTTAATAGTTTGTTCCAATTTTTCTAGATTTAAACCAGTTGCTGTTACGTGTTGGACTAGATTTATACTACCTAAATTACATACGGCTATTTCGTCAATAGAAGAATTTAAGGTTATTTCGGTACATAAATTAGAACTATGGACTACTCCACAATGTTGTTGTGGAGATCGTAAATTAGCAGCATCTTTAAAAGTTATCCATGGATGGCCAGTTTCAAACAGCATATTTAGCATTTTGCGCCAGAGATTAATTGCTGGTATTTGTTTAAAATTTTTAATTTTACCAAGGTTAGCTTGTTCTTCGTATGCTATGTAAGCATGCTCAAAAGCTTCCCCATATAAATCATGTAGATCTGGAGTTTCATCTGGAGAAAATAAAGTCCAATCTTTATTTTCTAAAACTCTTTTCATAAATAAATCTGGGATCCAATTGGCAGTATTCATATCGTGGGTACGACGTCTTTCTTCGCCAGTATTTTTACGTAATTCTAAGAATTCTTCTAAATCTAAATGCCAAGTTTCTAAATAAGCACATACTGCGCCTTTTCGTTTGCCTCCTTGGTTAACTGCGACTGCAGTGTCATTAGCAACTTTTAAGAAAGGAATAATGCCTTGCGATTTACCATTAGTGCCTTTAATGTGAGCATTCATTGCCCTTACTGGGGTCCAATCGTTACCTATACCGCCAGCGAATTTTTGTAATAAAGCATTGTCTCGAATAGCTCCATAAATATTGTGCAAGTCATCTGGAATGGTCGATAAAAAACAGCTAGATAGTTGAGATCTAATTGTTCCAGAATTAAATAACGTCGGCGTGGCGCTCATAAAATCAAAATTAGATAATACATCATAAAATTCTATAGTTCGTTCGGTTTTATTTTGTTCATTAAGCGCTAATCCCATAGCAACTCGCATAAAGAAAATTTGTGGTAATTCGTAGCGTATTTCGTTGTCGTGTAAAAAATAACGATCGTATAAGGTTTGTAGCCCTAAATAATTAAATTGCAGATCTCTGTCGGGCTTTATAGCTTTACCTAGTTGTTCCAAATCAAAATTAGCAAGCTGTTTATCTAATCTGCAAACTTTTATGCCATGTTTAATAGAGTTTACTAAAGCTAACCCATAATATTTAGATAATTGTAATGGAGTACTAGCTTTTGGTATTTTTAACAGAGTTGTAACTTCTTTACTTATGGAATGTAGTAATAATCGAGCAGCAACATAGCTATAATTTGGTTCTGTTTCAATTAAAGTCCGAGCACTCATAATTAGGGTTTTATATACTTCTTCTATAGCTATTCCTTCGAATAAATTTTTTACAGTATCTTTTATGATTAAATTAGGATCAGTATATTCTAATTTAACACAAGCATCTGTTACTATTTTGTAAAGTTTATTTAAATCTAAATGAGCTTTTTTGCCGTTTTCTAAGGTTATATTGATAGTAGGATCATTATTATTTGCATCATGGGTTTTAGTTGCTTGTTGTTCGCGCAATTTACGGTGTTCTTCTCGGTATAATACATAAGAGCGAGCTATTTTATGAAAACCATTGCGCATTAACGCTAATTCAACTTGATCTTGAATGTCTTCTATATGGATATTTTGATTAATATGTAGGTACCTTGCTAAAGATCTACACACTTCTATAGTTAATTTTGCAACGGATTCTTGAATGCGGATAGAATTATTATTTTCTTGACCTTCTTCGTCCCAAAAAGCTTTAGTGATAGCTATAGAAATTTTGGTCGGATCAAATGTTACAGTTGTATGATTACGTTTAATAACTTTTAATGATTTTATTAAGTTTTCAATAAAATTAGGATTGTCTTTACATTGGTTTTCTTGAAGTTGCTCAATTGTAGAAGTAAATGACATACTATGGCTCCACATTATAAATGTATAAATAATAATTAGCCAGCAATATCAATATATAGTTGATATGCTTTATTTTCTATACAATATAATGTGGTTATGGGTATTATGCAAGATTATTTAACCAGTCCTCGATAAATTTTGAGTGCTCTTGTAAGTGATTAGGTTCCTTAAAAGTAACCCCTAATAAACTAATGCCTTGTAAACTAGCAACAAAATGCATTGCTAATTGGGTAGAAGTTATTGAATTTTTAGTAAGATTTAAAGCGTTAAATTGAGAATTACACCAAGATATTACGGTTTGCATTAAATTAGCAGCAGCTTTGTGTAATTCTCCTGGTTGTTTACTAAGTTCTAAACATAATCCCCCGAGAGGATCACCAAAATTAGTAATAGCATTGTCATTGGAGAGCCAATTTTCCAATAATGCTTTAAGACGATCTTTAGGGTTGGCAATATTATTGTTTAATTCATTAAATAGTTGTTGTAAGGTTTGTAATCGATCGGTTATAACAGCCAAAATAATGGATTCTTTAGATTTGAAGTAATAATATACGTTTCCAAGCGGAACATCAGCTGATTGAGCAATATCTGCCAAAGTAGTATTATTAATTCCTTGTTGGTGAAATAATTGATCTGCACCTTTAACTAGGCGAATTCTTTTATCATTATGACGAGCCATTAGTGTCAACCTCTCTATATATATTCTGTATATTTTAATAATTTTATTTTTATATTAAGTATGTAAGATTGCTATTATACCGATTTTTATTTAGTTTGCAAATATTTTTAATAGAGTTTTAGTGTATTTGCTGGTTTTTTTAGGGGTTTACGGAATAACTTTAATTTGGTAGCCTTTTTGATAGCAGCTAAAGCTTTTTTGTTGATCTCCAAGTATTTCTGCTAATCGTCCTAATTCAGAGTAACAGGCTGGATCGGGATGAATATGTATGGCTTGTTCTAGGTAATTTTTAGCTTTTCCCCATAAGCTTTCGTTAATGCATAATCTCCCTAAGGTTAATAATATTGCAAGGTTGTTAGGGTATTTAGAGATCCAATTTTCTGCAGTTTTAATTTGTTGTTTAATATTATTACTTTTAATTACACCATATAAAGTTATTAGATTAATAATATTGGTATTATTTACATCTAAATTATTGGTTAAACTAGTTTTTATAATGTTTTCTGCTAAATCATAATATTTAAATCGCAATAAACAATTAACATAACTTAAAATAAATTGAGGATTTTGTTTAAGTGGTTTGGGTGATTGTTTAAAAAAATATGATGCTAAATCTATAGATTCGGTATTTGTATTAATAATTTGCTCTAAACGTTCTTTATAAGCTTTAAATTCTAATTGTTGATAATCAAATTGGGTATAAGTTTGATATTTTTTTAATGTTGGTAATAATTTAATTAGTTGTTGCCAATCGTTTAAAGATTGGTAGGTAGTAGTTAATCTAGATAATATTAATTGATTATTAGGTAATTTTTTGTGTAATTTATTTAGTTCTATTAGCGCTAATTCGTGGTTGCCTTGGTTATAGTATAATTCTGATTTCATTAAATTAAATAAAGACAGCAGCCAATTAAATTGAGAATTATTATTTATGTTAATTAAATTATTTAAATTTAATGAATAATTTTCGGCAGTATCGATTTTTCCTGCTATTAAAGAAAGAAAAATTTTTTTAGCATATTTTAAAGATTTATTGGTACGTTTATTTTTTAACCAATTAGAGGTTGCTATTTTAAATAGCCAATTTTGTAAGAATAGAATTATTAAAATACCAGATATTACTTGCCAAGTAGGGATTTTTATTAATAAATTATTATAAGTAAAGGAAACATCAGGAGAGGATTTTTGTAAAAACACCCCGACTGTTATTGCAATAACTAAAAATAAAATATATTTGATCATACCCAATTTTCTATTTTGAGTTTAGGTATCAAAACAGATCCTTATTGTCAGTATAATCTGTTTCATCACGTATAATTTCTATGTCTTCTGGAAGCATTGCCAAACCTTTTAGCAAAGAAGCCCAAGAATAAATAATAGGTTCCAAGGTTATATCTCCTGCTAAATTAATAATATATACTAATTATATATATACTATTTAAGAGAAGATCAACTACAAAGCTATGCTGTAAGTTGACAGTTGGTAACACATGTGTTACTTTTTTGTTATGATTAATTATGAAGTCAAAGAGCATATTAGTTCTACAGGTAAGTCGTACTTTAGAGATTGGTTTGAAAAGCTAGGCGCAACAGCGGCAGCTAAAGTTACAGCCGCTCTTCACAAAATGGAGAGAGGCAATTTTACCAGTACTAAGTTCTTAGGTAGTGGTGTGTGGGAATTTAAAATAGATACAGGTCCAGGGTATCGTCTGTATTTTGGAAAGATAGGGAAAAATGTTGTTTTATTATTAGCTGGTGGCATAAAACGAGGACAAAACAAAGATATTCAGTTAGCTGTTGAGTTATTAGATGACTATAAGAAGAGTGTATTACATTAAGAAATGCGGGGAATTTATGGGTTTAACTAGAAATTTTAAAGAGACTATTCAAGCGCGTGCATTAAAAGATTCTGCTTTTCGCATAGCTTTGCTTGAAGAATCAATTAATGAGTTTTTATCTGGAGATCTAGATATAGCCAAATCTCTTCTCAGAGATTATGTTAATTCCAGTATTTCGTTTGAAAAATTAGCTAAAAAAACTAAAATTAGTGATAAAAGTTTACAAAGAATGTTTAGCGATAGAGGTAACCCTACTACTAGTAATTTTTGTGCAGTGTTACAAGCAATTCAACAAATAGAAGGGGTTAATATTGGTGCAAAAGTACGCCATTAATTCTTTGTTAGTGCCAAGATCTTTCTGGTTTAAATCATAATGGTATTTTATCAAAAACCGTAGTTTTCCAATATAAAATTTGTTCTTCAAAAAATTTACGTTCTGGTAATAAACGAATCTGGGTTAAAATTGGGTGAGAACGTTCTTTGGGGGTTAAATTACTATCTATTAAGGTTTGTCCAAATATTGCAGGATTAGAGCTCCCTGGGCCAAACAATTCTTCTACTTGTTTAGTGCGATCCTTAAAGCTTAAATACGTGGTTTGTAATTTACCCTTGTATGGGGCATTTTTTAATAAACAAGAAAATAATACTCTACAAAAATTATTTAAATCTGCTTGATTAATTTCTGGTAAATATATTATATAGCCACCACCAACAGCCGGATTTGTTAATGCATCTAAGAAAAAACATTGTCGGCAAAACGGACAGGCGGTAACTAAATTATTTTGGTTGTTGTTTTTATAATTATTATCATGGTTTATTACAGATTGATAATTAAATGCTTGGAATCCACAGAAGCAGCAAGTATATTCGTCGTGTTCTAGAATTTTTTTTTCGAATTCCAGGAAGCGTTTATTACGCTTCCTGGACATAAATAAGTGCCAATTACCTCGCTCGGCAGTTAAATGAATTGGTAAAAGCTGCAAAAATTACCCCTTTCTTGCTTAGTTAGTTGTAGTTGGTGCTGCCTGAACATTTCCTACATTAGATATTACACTACTACTAACGGTATTTGTTGCATTACTGCCAAATACCGTTTTGCCTGCAGTACTCATTATTGCTGGTAGGAATAATAAACATGCAGCTACCGCTATAAAAACAATAGGTTTACTTAGTGGGACTTGTTGAGGATTATCTTTATGGGCTTTAAATTGTAAAATTCCTGCTAATGCAAATCCTACCCCAGCTACATAAGCTACTATAATTAATAACGATACTATAGTTAATATATTAGATTGAACATTACCTACGATACCACCCAATGATTGCGCAGTAGAGCCAGCTATTGCTAGGTTGCTAGTACAAAATAATAAACATAAACTAATCAATCTTAAATATTTTTTTATTTTTAATGTAATATTTGTATTCATAAGAAATAAACCTCACTGTAGTTTTTCTTTAATTTTTAGAATTTTAATTTAATTCAATGTAAATTTTAGCATTAAAATATTATTTTTGCTATTAGCCTTTAGCCTGAGCTGAACACTATTGTTCCGATTGCTTGCATGAATGCTACAAAATTAATCGCTATAACTCCACCTATAATATGTATTAAACCTTTACTAAAAGCACCTTGTTGTGCGCCACCAGGGCTTCCAACGCTAGCTAGTATAAACCAGCCTCGCACGAAGGCTATAAGCCCTATTAATTGAATAAACAGAACAATAGTGTTTATTAGGCTGGACCATTCTTGAGCGATCCCTAAACTAACATATTGCATTAGTTCGGAGCTGGCGTTTTGGTCGTATTGAGCGGTAACATTAACTGAAAAAGTATTACCACCAGATTCTATATCTATTACGTCATTGCTGGGGAACAACGACGATATGTTGCTGCCTAACATGGAAACAGAAAAAACAGTAGTTGTAGCCGGCATGTACATTAGTACTGCGCCAATAGTGATATAAATAAACGGGCTAGTGAATCCTTTAGGTTGACTGGCTTGGCTTTGTGATGAACCAAGGTGGTGTAGCATTATTACACCTTTAAATATAAATACAAAACCACCTATAAAAGATATAGCTAATACTAATTGGGTGATCGGTACTACTAGGCTAGATAGGTTTTGTATAATACTTTGTAAGTCTAGATTACCTAGAACTCCACTGGTTAATGTTGATGGGCCCATAATTATCTAAAAACTACCCCCGAACTAGTTCTAACAAGATTATTGGCAGTATCTATTAAAGCAATTTTACCATAATCACCCAAAGAATCGCCTTCAGCTACGGTAATTATTTGTCCAGAAGAGGATTTTAGCCAAGCTCGCCCTGGGATCACCGCGTGTACTAGGTATTCTGGGGTGTTACTAAATAAATCTGGTTCAGAAGGTTTTACATGCGCTGTTAAATCTAAATCTTCTTCTTGAGTATATTTTTTAATATTCGAGGATAAATTATCAACAGTATTTGTTAAATTTAGTATTCTAGAATCAACATTGTTTATGTTGCTGTTTACACTACCAATAGAGCGTGAAATTTCTTTTAAATTATTTTGTAATTCTTTAATTTGATTAACATTTGCAGTTAAATCATTAGTAATATTTTCTATGGTGGTTTTTAATTCGTTAATACTTTCTTGAGTATTAGTATTTGGTTGCGTCTGTTGAGTTGACTGAGTAACTTGTGGGGTTGGTGTGTATTCAAACCCCTTAACAGGTAAAGGAATTTCGAAATTAGTAGGGTTAGATGGATTATATGTATCAGTTAATGGTGGGGTGGTGTTTGTTTCTTCTACAGATTTTTTTAAATCTTGCCAAGATAAGTGGGTAGGATTAGAAATAGTAGGGTGCAGAGCAGTATTAGTAGCTTCTGGAGCTATTGATGGTTCAGCAACTTGATGGCTTTGATGATGTTTTGGCGGTAGTATTGTTTGAGTTTCAGGAGCCGTTGGTGTTGTTGGTATAGGTTGTTCTGTTGGTATAGTTGCAAGCGTAGTATGATGAAATTTTTTTTTAAATTGCATGGATACTATAAAGACAATAATACCAATTATTACTCCTATGGTAATTAATTTAGTTTTATTAGAGTTAGCCGATTGATTAGACGATAAATAACCATTATTTTGATCTAAGTTTAGCTCATGATCTTCTAAAAAATCTAAATTATCGTTTAATTCATCGTCTAACTTTAAATCGTCTTTAGCCATATATTCTCCAGTTACTTATTATTATTATTAACATTAGAAGAGGGTTGTCCAGTTGTTGTTATAGCTGATGGTGTTTGTACGGTTGGGGTAACTGCTATTGGTTGCTGTATTGTAGCGGCTGTTGTGGGAGTAGCTGCTGGCTGTAATGTTGGTTGTTTTAACGATGATGTATTAGTATTTGGGGTCGCATCGTTTGATGGTATAGAAAAATCGGAAGTAAATAAAACCCCAATGCTTACGCCAGCATCTATTTTTATAGTATTTGGTCGATTACTTAAGGATGATATACCTTGGCCCCACGCAGTTGCCATATCTCCCACCCCTTTAAAAACTTGTTGTCTAGGGTTTAGTGCTGTTTGTGTAGTCGTGGAAGTAGTTTGTGCCCCATTACTAGATGCGGATACGGTAGTACCACTTTGAGCAACAGCTGAAGAATATCCTTGAAGAAAAGAGGCAGCAAATATGGAACCCCATCTTAATAAGTAATGGTGATCAACATCACTAGCAAGAGCAGTTCTTGCAGTGTTTGGATCTATAGCTACGGCGCTAACACCATAGGTACGTAAACGTTCTGGGATATTTGCAGTAGAAAACATTAAGGTTAATGTTTCTGAATTGGCATTGTTGGCTTGTACTGTTCCGATTAGTTTGGTGTTTTTTAATGGCGGTTGTACTATTCTAGCTAAAATAGGGCCTGGTTCATCGGAGTTTACCGCTGTTTCTAATACTGCAAATAAAATAGAACCAGCTTTTATTATGTCATTATTATTTTCGGCATTAGTTTGAGCTGCTAACAGGGTATTAACAGTGCTTTGTTGAGAGGAGCTTTTATTATTATCATTGTCTTTACCTGCAGCTAAATCTCCTTGAGTAAAAGCTTGAGGTGGTATTTTACTCAAGGTATTAGCTACCAGATCAGATTCGGCGCGCATATTATTTAGCATTTCATTTATAGCTTTTTGTTGTGCTTCGGTATTTAGTAGCATTTGTTTATGTTTTATAATGTTTGCTTCATTAAGTTTCCTGGCTTGTTCTGCAGCAATGGCCGCATCATGTTGGCTTTTTATTAATGCGGCATATTCTTTATTTAAATCGTTTGGCTCGTGTTCAGAAGATTTAGGATGTTTAGTATTGAAAATATTATGTAACTGATTTTTTAATGAACTGTCAGGAGTTGCTTCTGCTGTTTTCATATTTAATTTTTTTAGAAGTTCGTTATAGATGTCGTCAGGATTTAATCCTTTTTTAATAAGATCAGCTATAAGTTTTTCTAAATCAGCTTGGCTATAGCCCTGATGTTGTAAATCTGTCAATAATTTTTTTAATTTATCAAGATCAGCCCCTTGGGCTTGTAGTTTATTTAGTAAATCTTGTAATGTTTGTAGTTGAGCAGCATTGGTAGCGTCTTTTTTAGTTAAAGCGTCTAGTAAATTTTTTAAATTACTAATATCTATTCCTTGAGCCTTAAGTTTATCCAATAAACTTTGTAGGCCACGAACATCGTAACCATCTTTTTGTAATTGTTGTAGCATCATATTCCAGTCAAAAATATTATAACCCTTGTCCATTAATTGCTTGAGTAAATTTTCTAAAGAATCAACTTTATAGCCTTGGTTTGCTAATTGCTCTAGCAATTTTGTTAGATCTGGATTATTTACTTGATGTTCTAGTTGTTTCATATTGCTAGTATCGTAGCCAGCATTTTGTAATTGTTTTATAGCATCTTCCAATGCTTTTAGTTTATCTTTTAATAATTGATCTAAAATTTTGTTAATCAGCTCTGGATCGTAACCTTCTTTTAATAGGCGGCGTAGCATATTTTCTAAGTCGCTTACTTTATATCCTTGATTTTGTAAGTTTTTTAATAAGTTTGCTAATGCATCAGCATTATAACCTTCAGCCATTAATTTTTTTATTAATGCTTCTAGATCAGAAACATTATATCCTCGTTGTTGCAATTCTCTGATTAAGCGTAATAGATCTTCTATTGCATGACCTTGTCTACCTAATTCTGCTAGCAAGGCAGCTAATTGTTTACTTAACTTGTCATTATCAGAATTATCAGATTTTTTTAGAATATTATTTAATTGATCATTAAAATTATTAATGGCATCGTCAGATTTATTTCCAAGTATAGTTGGAATAAAAGTTTTGCCTTGGGCATCAGCTTTTTTAGTGCCAGCAACATTAGCGTCTTGTTGTAATTTTGCATATTTCTCGCTACTTTTAGCACCTGGAGTTACATAAATATTATTAGGGATCCCAGATGTAGGTGAAACCATTTTTGTGTTTTTATTACCAGAAGAAAAACTATATACCCCAACAATTATACCTATAGATAGCATGATAATTATTATAATTATCAGAGTTCTTGTTCTAGTTGAGTTATCGTTGCTGGCCATATTAAAACCCCGAGATCTCTATTTTTATAGTTTTACCATTTTGTGATGCTAATATTAAAGGAGTTTGCATAAACTCATATACTTTAGTGCCATCTGGGCTAGATACAGTTGCATTCCAAGCAGGAGATAACACTACTAACTTAGTTCTAAATATAATCTTGTCATTATAATACCAAGCACGTCCTAAGTTGTCAGAAACTTGCAGTTCTTTACTGTTTTCTGGAGGGATCCCATCTAAAACCTTTAATAGTGATGGTGGCATAGCAAAATTTGAATAATTATTTTCGCCGATTATTGGTAATGCGTTTGGTCCATGAGCTCTTATTTGAAAATCTACTCGATAATCAACATCACGTTGCCCAGTTACTAAAGAGATCATTATTGGGGTATCTAGTTTAGCTAAACGTACAGCTAGATTAGCAGTTACATATGGAGCAGTGCTTTGTATGAATAGGGCATTAGTTTTTTTATCCCATTGGATATTAAAGTCTTGTGGGTTGCCTAGACTATAATCTCCAATTGGCCATGGTTGCCCAGTAGAATCTACAAAAACCAAAGAACTAACAAAACCAGCAGACAATCTAACTAGTGGAGGTGGAGTTCCTGGCGATAAATCTATAGTTATAGTGGAAGAAATTGGTTGTGGCGGAGCGGTAGGGCTAGTACGAATAGCTTTTTGACTTTTATCTAGTTCTTTATTAAGAATTATGATTTGTTCAGGGCTTAATGGTATTTTGGTATCTAGCAATTTTTGAAAAGCTTCTTCTTTTATAGCTTGATAATTGTTTTCAGAAGTATTAATTGGAGTGTTTTTAAGATTAGATAATACATCATTTTCTGGTTGATAATCTGGATGTCCCAGCGGAGCAGAAGGGTGGATTCCTGGTTGTAGGACGCTATAATAATCATTACTTGATTTTTCAGTAGCTAACAAATAATTACTATGTAACAAACCTATCAAAACAATAATTTTTATATAATTTGTCATATCAAAAAACCTTTAATAAAGTGCCGACATAGCAACATCTGCTATATTTTCTATACCTATACCTTTTTTACTTTCTGAAGAAGGTAGTTTTTTTATTACTAAATTTACTGCTAACCATTGCTTGTATGTCTGTACGCTTGGACCTTGGTAAGAGACAGCTATTGGCATTTGGATTTCCCATAAGTAACTGCTACCAAATTTTCCTTCTCGTATAATTATAGGGGAATCTACCACTACAGCAGAAGCGATTAATTTGTTTGCAATAATATCTTTTATTCTGCCACTAGCGGCTATAGATTGTTGAAATTTTTCGTAACCACTTTTAGTAAAAAAATCTTTTATTTGTAGCAAAGATTTTTCATGATTTACAAAATCAATGGTATAGGCATTGGTAACGGCTACCATTGCCCAATTAAGTAATGAACGTGGTGAGACATTAATTTCTTCTATAGGTTGCATAGGAAAGCTTCGGCCACCTTCAGATACGGCATAGTAACTTTCTTGGGGCCTCATATACTGTTGAAAAAAAATTATTCCTGTAACTAATATGGAGACGATAAATAAAAAATTTATAATTTTTATAGAATGATCAACCGTTTTTGTTAGTTTTGTTGCTAAACCGTATAAATCATTAAAATTTTTAACATTAAGCTTCATTATATACTAATCCCATTTGAGGTTTAGGAGCTTTAAAAAAACATCCTTTATCAGTCAGAAAATTCCCTAAACCACTAATCATTATAGGGTAAAGCTTTATAATTTTAAATACTTTAAATTTTTAAGTTGATATATAATACCCATATGAGCATAACTAACCAGGTGAGCGCTGAAAGTAGTTTAGATTTAATTAACATTAGAAATAATTTTTATTTTCATAGTTATCGTGGGATTATTGTTGCTAATATTTTAGTAGTAGTATTATTAGGTTTGATTATAGGGTTTTTTAAGTATCAAAAAAATTTAACTAGTGGCCCTAGATATTTTCCAACCACAGCCGATGGAAGCATGATAGATATGCCGCCTTTAAATGTTAATCATTTAAAATTAAGTAAGTTATTAGTAGATAATAAAGGGTTTTTAATTGATCAACCAAAAATTAATGTGAATACTTTAAGCCAAGATCATGATAATGCTTTAGTATTATATTGGACTAAAAAAGCAGTATTTAAAATGTTTGATTATGATTATGTTAATTATCGTAGTACTTTAGAAGAGTTGCGTAACTATTTTGTTCCAGGTGGACACGAGTTGTTTATGAAAGCTTTAAGTGAATCTAAAAATATGGAAAGTATTAAAGCTAGTAAGCGAGTAGTTCGTGCTAGTATAGTTGAAGAGCCAGTTGTAAAAAGAGTAGGATTAATGAGTAATCGTTATGCCTGGCAAATTTTTTTACCAGTAGATATTTATTATGAAAACATTACTGATGAACCATTAATTCAAAAAATTATTGCTAAGATGTGGGTTGTGCGAGTTAGTACACTACAGTCGCCTTTTTTTGGGTTGGCAATAGTAATTATTAATTTAGAACCTAGAAGTTAATCATGTCAGATTTATTAACTATTACCAGTAAAAACAGTTTTTCTAAAGATTCTTTAGTGTGGTTACGTTTAGTTATAGTGATACAATTGATTTTTTTAGGATGTCAAATTGCCTTTATAGTAATACAATTTAATAATAAACCAGAACCAGTTTATTTTTCTTTAAATAAAAACGATCAATTAATAAACGCTACACCATTAGAACAGCCAGGATTAACTGATGCAGAATTACTTAATTGGGTTACAGAAGCTATGATCGTAAGCTTTAGTTTTAATTATCATAATTATGAAAACATTTCTGAAAAAATCGATGAATATTTTGATTCTGCTGGTATAGCTAGTTATTTAAAAATGATTACCGAACATAAACAAATACAACAGGTAGTTGACAAAAAATTGATTTTGTCTGGTCGGCCAACGGCAGCTCCTAGAGTTGTGCAAGATGGAGTGGTAGATGGTAGGTATGCATGGCAAGTATTATTACCTTTTATTTTAAAATTTAATAATCAAAAAACTAAAGTTGATACAGAATTAACCTTAAATATTTTAATAGTTAGAACACCAGAACAACAAGCATCTTTAGGGGTTAAAATTGTTAGTGTACAAGATGCGAAAAGCTCTGAGTAAAAAAATCAATAAACACATAAATAAACAATAAATTAGTATGAAAAAATATAATTATATAAGCGAAATTGATGAGTTTTTAATTAAATTAGAGAAAGAATTTTCTCAAAAATCAGTTTCTAGAATTGCTGAAGAAAAAAAATATCGTCAAATTTTTGCGCTTAGAGATCAGAAAAATAAAGTTAAGTAAATTGTAGGTGGTTGACAAAATGTTGGAATGTAATCAAATAGATTTAGATGTAAGTTTAACATCTAAAGATTCAAAAGCTATATTAGAAAAAAAATTATTACATTATACTGGTAAAGCAATAAAAGATTATCATATGATTAACCATAATGATAAAATTTTAGTTTGCCTGTCTGGCGGTAAAGATTCGTTTACCATGTTGCATTTATTACGGTTATTACAGCTAAGATCAAAAAATAAATTCAATATTTTTGTTTTTACTTTAGATCAATCTCAGCCAGGTTGGAGCGATGTTGCTCTTAAAGCATATTTAAAAAGTATTAATATAGAATTTGTAATTTTTAAAAAAGATACTTACTCAATAGTAAAACAGAAAATTCCAGAAGGTAAAGCGTATTGTTCGCTTTGTTCTAGGTTGCGACGAGGAATAATTTATCAATATGCTAAAGATCATGGGTTTAATAAGATAGCGCTTGGGCATCATCGTGACGATTTAAATCAAACATTATTAATGTCGATTTTTTATAATGGTGAAGTTAAATCTATGCCGCCCAAATTGTTAACAGATGATAAGCAGCTGGTAGTTATTCGTCCAATGGTTTATTGTCAGGAACAAGATATTTTTAATTTTGCGCAACTTATGCAATTTCCGATTGTTCCTTGTAATTTATGTGGTTCGCAGGCTAATTTAGTTAGGAAAAAAATTGCTAAATTATTAGAAAGTTTAGCTAAAGAAAATCCTAAAATTCCTAGCAATATATTAAGAGCAATTAGTAATGTTAAACCTAGTCAGATGATGGATCATGAGTTGTGGGATTTTAAAAGTTTTTAGTTTAAATATGGAGTAGTTATATAATGTTTAGAACTTTTTTTAGAAATATACCATTGAGATCATTTTATTCTTATGGAAAGTTTTTTCATAAATCAGATATTGAGAGTTTATCTGATTTAGAGAAAGCTTCTAAAATACAAAGTGATCCATTGCCAACAGAAATAGTTCAGAAAGAGAAAATTAATAATAATGAAGAATTATTAAAACAATTTCCCAATAAATTTTCTAAAGAACAGATGGATGAATTATCAACAAAATTAGCAATTATTAGAAAGTACTATTCGGTATATTAATGGGAGATTTTGTAGGATCATTGTTGCTACATTCATTACCTTATATTTAGTATAATTGCTAGCATTTTTGTTAGGGTTTTTTTCAAAAAAACAAGTTACTGTAATCTGGTGCCAATACAACAAAACAATAATATTACAATTAAAGCTGATTACGATACTCCTTATAAAGAGATTATAGATGTTTATTTTATGGATTTTTTGGAATATTGTTGTCCTGGTATATACCAAAATATAGACTGGTCAAAAAATTATGAAGTGCTTGATAATGAATTAAAAAAAATTAGTAAAATCGCCAAGATTGGTAATCGTGCAGTAGATAAATTAATAAAAATTTATTTAAAAGATCATAATGTAAATTCTGATGATAATTGGGTGCTAACCCATGTTGAAGTTCAGAGTGATGGTAAAACTAATTTTGCTGAACGTATGTTTGATTATCGTTGTTGTCTACATAAAAAATACAAAAAAAGAGTGATAAGTTTATCGCTATTAATAGATCAAAATAAATTATGGCGACCAAACAATTATCGTGTAGAATTATTTGGAAGTTATTTAGAAGTACGCTTTGTTGTTGTTAAAATAATCGATTATAAAAATAATATTATAGAATTAAAACAATCACAAAATTATTTTGCTGTAATTATTTTAGCGCAGTTAATAGCGCATGAAAATGTAGAGCCTGAAATTAAACTACGAAATAAAATTGATTTAACTTTGCATTTGTATAATAAAGGATGGGATAAGAAAGATATTTTAAATATTTATAAGTTTCTTGACTGGATCATGGTTTTACCGGAAGAATTTGAATTACAATATCAAATAGCAATAGAGCAATTTGAAGGGGAAAATAATATGGCTTATATTACAACAGCAGAACGAGTTGGTATGCGTAGGGGAATTGAAATTGGTCGTCAAGAAGGTCGTCAAGAAGGTCGTCAAGAAGGTCGTCAAGAAGGTGAGCAAATTAATTGTCGTAAAGTTGCAAAGAAAATGATGCAAGAAGGTTTAGATATTAAGACTATTATAAAAGTTACTGGGGTAAACATTGATGAACTAATTGTTTGAAAGATTGAAGAAAGCTCGTGTATACATTAACACATTTTTTATCAAAACAAGCTGGAGTTGTTAGTAATAAATTAAACCATGTTTGTATTAAATCCATGTATAGCCACAGTGAACACAATAAAGAAGAATGGCATAAAGATATAGAGCAAATAGAACAACTTTATAAGGAACAAAAATATAAAAAAGCTTTAAAAGCAGTCTCTGTAATGGAAAGCAAATATGTTGGTTGTTCAAAAATAATGCAAAATTATCAAGGTAAAATTGGAATAGCCTTATTAAAACAAAATGGGGAATTAAAGGATTTAAAACCTTCTATTTAATTATTTAATAGAGAAAATATATAAATTTATGTTAGATTTTCCCTCCTTCGCTTCGAAGGAGGGTGGCGGCGTTAGCCGTCGGATGAATACTTAAATAATCCCTAAAAACTTCCACCACCAACTGCCCACACCCAACCAAATTATAGAATTAATAATACCAATAGTGAGACCTATTCGCCACCATTTACCCATAGCAATATAGTTTGCACCAAAAAATAAAGGTGCAGCTCCGGTTGTGTAATGAGTAACGCCACTACTATAGTTAGAAATTCCTGCAAATATTAGAACTATTAATGGTACTGGTACGCCCAACATAATGCCAATGGAACAAAAAGCCCCATACATAGCGCTAACATGAGCGGTTAAAGTTGCTAATAAATAATGCCCCATAAAATAGGTAGTGCATAAGAATAGTAAGCCAATTTTCCAATGATAATCCATAATTTGACTATGAATTTGGTTGCTAATCCAAGTTATAGTCCCTAATTTTTCTAAATTGGTGGCTAGCATTAATAAAGCTGCTAGCCATACAAAAGTAGTCCATGCTTCTTTTTCGCTAACTATATCGTCCCAAGTTAATACATTAGTGAGCAATAATAAAGTTAGTCCAACAAAGGCACTTATTGTGGCGTCTATTTTGGTTACACTACCAGTAACCCACATTAATAATAACAACCCAAAAGTAGCCAGCATGATCCATTCGTTTTTAGATAATGGGCCACTATTTTTTATTTGTTGTTTAGCAAAGGCTTGTATTGTTTCGGTTTTTTTTAGTGCGCCAGGGAAAAAGAAAAATAAAATAAATGGCAAAATAGCTAAGCTTAATAATCCAGGCACTATAGCAGCTTTTGCCCAAACTAACCAAGTTAGTTCGTAGCCAAGAGTTTTACTAATAGAAGTCATTAGTGGGTTAGCAGCAGATGCTGTTAAAAACATGGCGCTAGTTATAATATTTGTGTGAAAACAAAGCTTCATTAATAATGCGCCAAAAGAATTGCAGTTAAATTCTTTACTAATAGAGGAAGCTATAGGAAACATTATGCCAGCGCCTCTAGCGGTATTACTTGGGATGAGCGGTGACAAAAATAATTCTGTTATAATTAAACTATAGCTTAACCCTACAGTGTTTTTGCCAAATAAATAAACAAAATAGTAAGCTATTCTGGTACCTAAGCCAGTTTTAGTAAAACCCTTAGCTAAGATAAAAGCGCATACCACTAACCATACTATCTTAGAGCTGAAACCGGCTATAGAGCTTTCTAAAGTTATCGTGCCAGTTGCTGAGCAAGCAGTAATAGCTAGTATTGCAAGACTGCCAGTTGGCAATACTTTGGCAATCATAGCTACAATTGTGCAAATAAATATGGTTAATAAATGCCAAGCTTCGTTTGTTAATCCGTCTGGCTTAACAAAAAACCATAAAAACAAGGTGAAACTAATTATTGTTAATAATTTGATTAACTTAATATTGCTTTCCATTAATGTCCTTAATGACCAAGGATCAGCTTTAACTAATATTTCCGTTGCATTTGTCACGAGTATATTACCATGCTTATAATTTAAATTAACAAATATATAATATTAAAAAATAAAAAAATCAATAAAAAAATATCAGGGGATTTGTATGGATGCTGGTCTAACGAGCGATTTACAGGAAAAAATATATAATATATGCAATGTATTATTAAGTAAAAATAAGCTAATAACTACTAAATCAGTATTGTTAATGTTATCTGAATTACAACTTGAACAAATTAACCATAGTAACTTAGAGGATTATATTCCAAAAATTATTAATTTGTGGAGACTCTCTATGGTTGGTAAATCAATACAATCAATAAAATTAGCTTCTAATAACGTTAAAAATACAACTTCTCTAAAGCTTTCTAAATGTAGCAGACAGTTAATTAACGCTAATAGAGAGATCCAATTTTTAAAAGCAAAAATTAAGGCATTAAATAGTTTTTATAGTAGACAAAGGCAAGAATTCATTATGCGCATAGAAGGTATGCTATATAAATGAAAATTATAGAAATTTTTCCTATAATTGATGTATAGCAACCTAATTAACAAAATAACAATATAAATAAAATGTTTATTACGGAATCTTTAAAAGCAATTAAGTTAGTTAAACAAAAATTTAAACAAAATTTTAATTTTATTGTTGAACAAAATATTGGGCATTTATCTAAACAAGATCTTTTTATAGGCCTGATGTTGTCATCATTTTTAATTAATGTTTTAGGAATGGTTTTACCTTTTACAATTATCCAAATATACGATCGGGTGATTCCTAATAGTTCGTATAATACTTTTGCTGCATTTATGATAATTCTTTTTATAGTACTAATTATTGAAGCTAGTCTAAAAATTATGAGGGGTGTTGTAAGCTCATCTTTGGATGTAAAGTTAGGTTATAGAATGAGTTTAAGTGCGTACAAAACAGCGGTTAATTCTGATTTGATAGAGTTTGAAAGGGATCCGTTTAGTGTACAAGTAGATCGGTTTAACTTAATAGTTTTTTTAAAAGAATATTATTCTGGGCAATATTTAATTGCTATTTGTGATGCACCATTTGTAATTTTTTATTTTATTTTTTTTTATTGTATTCAAGTATATGTTGGTTTAGGAGTAACTATACTTAGTTTAGGACTACTGTCTATATCTTATTTGCAGGCAAGCAAATTAAAAGAGGAACAATTACAAAAAACTAAAGAAACCCAAGTTATTTCTAAATTTTTAGTGGAATTGTTAGGTGGTGTTAGCACAATAAAAACTCTTGGTTTAGAAGAACAAATGTTAAGAAGATATGAGCGATTACAAAAAAATCATATTCAAAAAGAATTTCAATTTATTCAGCAAAGAATGTCTTCTGGAAAAAACATTAATATTGTTAGTCAAATTATAATTATAATGGCGGCTGTTATTAGCTGTTGTACCATTTTTAAAAATTATATGACTTTAGGTGGGATGTCGGCTTGTATTTTATTAGCTGGTAAAATAATGCAGCCGATTGCTAGCTTAATCAATTTGATGGTAAGGTGGGAAAGTTTTTCTATTGCTAATAAAGAATTTAATAAATTTATAAACATTAAAGCTGAAAGTTTAGAAAACACGGAACTTGATAAAGCAAAAAAAATTAACATTGAAAGAGGAGAGATAATTTTAAAAAACTTGAATTTTTCTTATGTTGATCAAAATGGTAATAAAATACCAATATTTGAAAACATACAATTTAAGGTGCCATCTAGAAAAGTAATAGCCATTCATGGAGATAGATTATCGGGTAAATCTACATTAATCCATATACTGGCTTGTTTGTTTAAAGCAGAAGGAGAGATGTTTATAGATGGTGAAAACATTAATTCTGTAGATTTAGATTTTTTAAGAAGGCAAATAGCATTTATTTCTCAAAAATCCACAATATTTCAGGGTACTATATTAGAGAATCTTACTAGGTTTTCTAATATGGAGTTAAAGAAAGTGCAAAAAATTTGTATGGAAATTGGATTGCATAGCATTATTTCTTCTATGCCAAATGGTTATCAAACAATGATAGGAGTAGATGATTCGTTAACTAGAGGGATAAAACAATTTATTATAATAGCTAGAGAATTTATTAAAGATCCAAAAATAATCTTATTTGATGAAACAAATATGGATTTAGATTTAGAAATTGACGTGGTTTTGCATAGGGCTCTTAATGTTATAAAGGGTCGGATTACTTTAGTTATGGCAACGTCCAGACCATCTTTATTGTTGATGGCAGATCAACATTATTTAATAAAAAGTCGAAAAATTATACCTATGGAAAGCAATATAAAATAATGGAAAATAATAATGTAGTTTTAACTGTTGAAATGGAAGCGTTACAGCACAGAATTAAACAATCGTTTGATTATGATTCTGATTTTTTAAATTTATTATTACCGTTATTAATAGAGTTAGGTTGGGAAAAAGATACTAGAACTTTAATTGAATCTTTACCGCATTTTTCGGAAAAATTAACTTTAACTGAATTTAGAAACTTAATGATTAATTTGGGTTTTAATAGTACTCAAAAAGATATTAGGTTAACGAAGTTGTCATCCCAACAATTACCTTGTTTATTTGTATCTAATAATAATCAGGTAATGTTAATTGAGCAAATTATTATTACCAATATAAGCAAAGAAATAATTGTTTTAGATGGAAAAAGTGGTAATAAAAAAACATTAACTGCACATCAAATTATTGATTTATATGGAACCGCATATTTCTTTTCTAAAATTCAAAAGAACGAAGAGTTTAAAGAAGGAAATTGGTTTTGGTTTGCTTTTAAAAGTTTTAAATTTATCATAGGACAAATTTTTTTAGTAAATGTGTTATACAGCTTGTTAGCTACTAGTATACCAATTTTTATAATGGTTATATACGATAAAATTATCCCATCAGAATCTATTAGTATGTTGTTGAATTTTTCTTTAGGAGTTTGGATAGTATTATTATTTATGTATATTATTAGCTCATTAAAAAACAAAATGATTGCATATATAGCAGTCAGATTAGATAAAACTGTAGCTCTTACAACTATTAAACACATTATAGAATTACCGCCTTCTTATACTGAAAATGCTACATTAAATAGTCAAATGGCTAGAATTAAAGATTTTGATAATGTTCGTGAATTTTTTGCTGGTCCGATAGCAATGTTATTTTTTGAATTGCCTCTCAGTCTAGTGTTTTTGATAGTAATAATGTATATGGGTGGTTGGTTAATGATGGTGCCAATTGTTTTGGTGGCAATATTTTTTGGAGTTTTTGCTGGTGGTAGGGCTTTGATAAGCGAGATTGTTAAATTGCAAAGTCAGGATGGTGCAATAAAACAGGGATTTATTATGGAAACTTTTTCTAATATGCGCTGGGTTAAATCAAGCGGTGCTATAGAGGTATGTGTAGACAAATTTGATAAAGTTTTAACTAATATAGCTAAATATAGTTTTAAAGCGCAGGTGATTAATTATATTTTATCGGCAACTGCCGATTATCTTATGTTGTTATCTGCAGTATTAGTGATGGGTTTTGGAACGTTTTTGACTATGGATAATAAATTATCTTCAGGAGCGTTAATTGCTATTATGTTGTTAACTTGGAAGGTGGTGGATCCATTAAAAGTATTTATTATGTCTTTGCCAACCATAGAACAAGTTATTAATAGTATCAAACAAATTAATAATTTAATACGTTTACCTTTAGAAACTAAAAGAACGGATTTGGTAAAGGTAGTTTCTGTTAATAGAATTGAATTACAGAGAGTTAGTTTCAGGTATTCGGCGCAAGAAAATCCTAGCTTGTTAGGGGTTTCCTTTAATTTAGAGCCAGGAAGTATTACTTGTGTTGCTGGTAAAAATGGTTCTGGTAAATCTACGATAATTAAAGTGATTTTAGCTCTTTATCATATACAAGCTGGTATTGTAAAAATAAACAATATGAATATTAATCAGATAGATCCAATAATTTTGCGAAAATCTATAGCATATATGCCGCAGACCAGTAATTTGTTTTTTGGTACTATTAAACAAAATTTATTATTAGCAAATCCTTTGGCTACTCAGACAGAAATTAAACAAGCCGCCACTCTTGCGGGAGTGCATGAAGATATTATGCAGCTTAAAAACAATTACGATACTCCTTTAGGTGATCAGAGTATACTTAGGTTATCATCTAGTTTTATACAAAAATTAATTTTAGCTAGAGTATATTTAAAAGATTCTAATGTTTTTATTTTTGATAATCCATATATTTCAGCAAATCGTGTTGAAGAACAGAAATTTATAGATTCTATACAACAGTTAAAGAAGAACCGTATTATTTTACTAACAACTTCTAAATTATCATATTTGGAAGTGGCAGATCAAATTATTTATTTAAAAGCAGGGCAAGTAGCGGCTGCTGGGCATCCTTCACAAGTATTATCTGGAATATTAGAAGAATATGGGGTAAAAAAATGATCAATAACAACAAGATTGACAAAATGCGATTGATTGACAATTTATCTTTGTCAGAGAAGTTAGAAGATTTGGGTGCTTCTAATTTAATCAATATGAGCATAGTTTTTATTTTTATATTTTTTACGTTATTAACTTTATGGATGTATTTTGTAAATGTAGAAGAAATAGCTAGGGCTCCTGGGGTTATAATTCCGGCTGGCAATGTTTATCCTGTTCAACATTTGGAAGGTGGAGTAGTTTATAAATCTTTTGTAAAAGATGGTGATGTTGTTCAAAGAGGTCAGGCATTGTTTGAGTTTTCACCAGAACCGGCGGTTTCTGATTTATACAGACTATATAATTTAGAAACGGCATTTAGGTTTAACATTGCTAGATTAAATGGGTTTTTATCTAATAAACATGTTAGTAGAGAGGAATTAGAAAAAATTATTAATTATCGTAATAGCAATAGAAAATCATTAGATTTTTTAATTGATAATACTTTGTTATTATTTCAACATCAAACCCAACAACGAAAAAATGATCAAGAATCGGTTGAAAAATTGATAAAAAATAAAGAAATACATATTGTTAATTTAAATAAGCAAATTTCTAATTTATCTGAACGTACCGATTTATTATCTTCGCAAACAGAAATTTATAAAGATTTAAATAAAGAGCAATATGCTTCCAAAATAAATGTTATAACTAGTCAAGATCGTGAACAAGAAATTTTTGGTAATTATTTAGCAGCTGTAAGAGAAAGAGCTAATGTGGAGTCTTCTATAATAGAATTAAATAATCAAAAACGTACTAATGATATGAATACTAGTCGATTGGCGTTAGAAGAATTAAATAAACAAATTTCAGATTTATTAGAAGTAACTAAACAAATTGATAAAGCTCAAGATAGAGTTAATCGGTTACGGGTGGAATCACCTATATACGGTATAGTAAAAGGTTACGATGTTAGAGCAGGTAAAGTAATAGCTCCCGGAGTAGTAATGTTTGATATAGTTCCTATTACCAAACATTTAGTAGTAGAAGCAAAAATTTCTGCAAAAGATATTGGGCATATAAGTTTAGGTGATCCGGTTAAAGTAAAGGTAAGTTCTTATGATTTTTCAACATATGGACAATTAAGCGGTAAGGTTAAGTATATTTCAGCTACTACCTTTGATGATCCTAGGTATGGTTCTAATGCGGAACCATATTATAAAGCAGTATTAACTATAGATAGAAATTATTTAGGGGACGATCCAACTGCTAATTTAGTAACGCCAGGTATGACGGTAGTCGCAGATATTCAGACAGATCATCGATCGTTGCTAACGTACTTCTTGAAGCCAATTAACAGGACTTTCTATGGTGCGTTTAGAGAGAGGTGAGTTTTGTTTGTAGTGTAGCCGCCACTTATCCTGATTCTATTTTTTTTAGAAAATGAAAAACCAATATTTAGAGTATACTTTTTCAATCTTAGAACATGAGTGGAAAAATATTGTTTCTAATTCAACTTATATTTGTGAACTTGCTGTTCATCCTCAACATAGAAGAAAAGGGATTGGTAAGCTTATATTAAATGCTTGTCAAAAACAATATAACAACTGGTTATATGCTGACGTGATCTATTGGCCGAAACCATTTGTAAATGAATTATCTTATCGACTTTTCTTAAAAAATGGCTTTACAGACATAGGGGAAGTATATATCGAAAACTCACCGGGATTTAGATCCTATAAATCTCGTATTATGTTGTGGGAGCCCATTAAATTGTTTTAAGATTTATTTTAAATTCCAGATGATAGGTAATTTTAAGCCTTCTATTTTGGCATGCGGTTAATTGGATTTATTTTAGTATACTATTAGTTGCACACGTTTAATTTGATGCCGAACTAGTAGACTTAAGGTTTGCTTTATATTTGTTTATTACTAACATGATAAACAAACCGATTGATGTTGGAGGAGGTAAAAACATGTTAGAATTAACTAAAAAACATTGTGTTCCATGTAATGGTGGAATTTCGTCTTTAACAGCAGAACAAGCTAATGTCATGTTACAAGAAATTCCAATATGGCAAGTTAGTCAAAACGGCATTAAGATTTATAGGTGTTTTCAATTTAAAAATTTTTACCACACAATAGCCTTTGTTAATGCAATTGCGTGGCTCTCTCATCAGGAAGAACATCACCCTCATTTAGAAATAGATTATAATAAATGCATTGTGGAATATTGGACTCATGCTATTGAAGGTTTATCTGAGAATGACTTTATTTGCGCTGCTAAAATAGATAGTTTATATTTACACCAAGAATAAATTTGGTAATTATAAATTTACGTTAGTTAAATTATCTAGTATTAATTTAAATTCAGGCGTATGAAACATTGGGGTAAATTCATAAATTTGATATTCTCCAAGGTGGCGAGCAGCAAACGGATCGTGATTTAATATCATTTCTAATGATAATCTGCTATCACTTTTAGCTATTATAAGACCACCTGTTTGGGGAACTTGAGGTCCAGAAGCAATAAAAGTTCCATTTTTATAGTTAATATCAAGAAATTTAATATGATCTTCTAAATGAGCATCAATTTCTGAATTATCAACGATGTAACGTACTATTACAATAAATAAATTTTTCATGTTATGTTACCTATAATTTCTTATCTAATTATCCAAAATTATGAAATAAATTATACCAGATATAACAAATACACTAGAAAAATTTGCTCAAAAACTAAAGCCTTCCAACAGTTTTTAGGCAGGAGAGGTCAGTTGATTATCCAAGAAAGAACAAAATAAAAAGAACTTTTCTAAGAATTTAATCAAGAACGTTCAATCTATATATTAATTGTGTTGTCTTAAAAACCATAAAATTAAAAATTTGACATCACCAGATAAACATGATGATCTAAATATTAGGTACGGTAAATCGAAAATTTTAGAATACCTAACAGATTTAGAACATGTTGTTGCAGTAAGTAAAAATATTATAGATGTTGTTTTATTAACAGCAACAAAGCACTTGGATGTTGATGGCCAGAGAGTTTCTTTATCTCTTAAAAAAAGCTGGAGGTAAAACGATCGCCCTGAAAAAATCAGTGGTTTTTACTAAAAATGTCGTTAGCTGTCATGGTTTAATTTTTAACGTTTTCAATTTTTTTAGCGTGGGCATTGTTAATGATAAGAATAACAGTGTCCACACCAAAAAAATTTGTTTTAAAACACATTCACCCTCCTAATGGAAAAGATGCGAGCCATAGGCGAGCTTAACTTGTAGGAAAATTTAATAAATTTTTTAGAGGTGCAAAATGAATTTTAAAAATTTTATTCCTATTACAACTTACCGCTCTGACAAAAAAAGATCTAAAGTGGCTGCCCAAGAATATTGCAAGACTTTTGATTCTTCATATCGTTATTTAGCATATCGCGATATTCATTATTTAATAAAAAAGTATGTTTTAGGTAAGGATGTTCTAGATTATGGTTGTGGAACTGGGATTTCGACTCAATTTCTTATAAATCAAAAATTTATAGTCACAGGGGTGGATACAAGTGAAGAAATGCTAAAACATGCTAGACTTTATTGTCCGTTAGCTTCATTTTATCAAATTAACGATACTCTATTTTTAAATAACCATAAAGTATATGATTTTATTTTTTCTGGTTTTGTTTTACTTGAACTGGGCACTGAAGATGACATCCTTAGATATTTAACAGAAGCTAGAAAGAGAATGAAAAAAGAAGGTATATTTATTGCAGTAACTGGAAGCCAACATATGTACTTGAAAAATTGGTTTTGTTTTAATAATAAGTATAGAGAGAATCAAAACCTTAAAAGTGGGGATAAAGCTAAAATTTTTGTGCCAGAAGTCAATATTGAATTTACAGATTATTATTGGACAGAGGTTGACTACAGATATTTCTTTGAAAAATCAGGTCTAATTTTGCTTGATATTTATTATCCTTTAGGCAACGTAAATGATCCGTTCTTATGGAAAGACGAAAACATCTATTCCCCCTTTTTGATTTTAACGGCAAAACCTAAAGCCTAAAATAGTGTTTACCTCATTGTGGTCGTATACTTTTAAAGTAAAAATATTTTTTATTTGATTTGCTTTCTCATATTGTATGAGTATTACAAACTTTGTAAAATACATATTTAAGTAGTACATTAAAAATAGAGGAAATATAATTATGATTATAAAGAGTCTTCTTATCTCCAATGAGAATAATTATAAATTATGTAAAATAATTTTTAAAATATTAAACTGTAATTTATTATGGATTATAATCCGACCAAATAACAATTTATTCAATGTGTTCGTTACTGATCAGCATATATTTGAACATTATTTTGATAAAAAATACTATCTACATGATCCTAATATCAATGTTGAATCTAATAAAGATAAATTATCATGGATGGTAACTCTTGGAACAGATTGTGACAGTTTTAAACAAAATGGATTTTTATATGATTTATATAAGATATTTCATGTTGAAGAATTTGTATCTATTGAAAATAGAATAGGATCAAAGTATTTTTGCTTCAGATTTTTCACTAAGAATAATCGTTTTGTTTTTATGAATAAATTATTAAACAACATACTGCTCATAAAATATTTTATAAGTACTATAGTTAAAAAACTCTAAATTAGAGACTGCATAAGCAGTGTCTGGTATTAGGCTGGGAGTTTTGACCTCAAAATAGGAAAACATTATGTTAACTGATGATTTTTTTCTTGGAACTAAATTATATCATAAAAAATTTACTGAATTGTGTAAGCCGATTGTAAAATATTTAGGTATAACGAGCGTAATCTATCTGAATATCGACAAGAATGGCAGGATGTTTATTACTTCTGATAATTTTAAGTGGATGGAAAGATTTTTGGAAGAGAAGTATTATAAATTAGATCCATTAATGGTACATCCAAATAACATACATAATGGATTTTCTTTTGATAATGCTAGCAATGAACAAGAATTTAAAGATAGATTACTCTATGATGCAGTCGTTAACTTTGGTTTGTGCCATAGCTTTGTTTTCATAGAAAAAGCTGCTAATAATGATGGTTATTCTGGGTTTGCTTTTGCAACAACTAAAGATAATTATCAAATTTTTAATCGATTAATTAATGAAGCCCACATAATTAAAAAATTTATTAGAAATTTAAATAATAAAGTACTATTAATGGCCTCTAAAGATTTACAAGAAAATAGAATGGACTTTGCTTCGTTGAAAGGAGATTTATTTCATAGCCAAAAGGGACTGGTATTTAATGAACAATACGAACATCAAAATAAAATTCAATTATTAAAAGAAGCTGGATTATTGAGCGGGCATGGTAAAAATTTTTTAATTGAAGCTTATTTATCTCCACAAGAAATAAATTGTCTTAGAATATATCTTACAACTCACAGTATAAAGAAAGTTTCTAGAGATTTAAATCTAGGAATAACAACAGTGACTAGTTATATAGAAAACATAAAGAACAAACTTAATTGTATTAACAAAAATGAGTTATTTGAAAAAGCCGAAATTTTAGAATCGTTAGGCTGTATTTAACAGTGGTTCTGTAAGTGGTAATTTCTTAGGAACAATGAATTTTTTTATAATTCCTACCAATAAATAAAATAATGGAGTATTACAAATAGTAATAAATAACTTGTATGAGTAGCTGTTTATCATGATGATCCACATTTGTTCTTTTGGAAACACCCCTAAAATAGTTAATAGACTAATAGCTGTAACTGTATCAACAAATAAAGATATTACTGTACTACCGTTGTTTCTAAGCCATAAATATTTACCTTTGGTTAATTTTTTAATCCATAAATATAAAGTTATATCTATTAATTGTGCCGTATAACAAGCAATAATGTTAGCAATAAAGGCTAAACCGTAGTGTCCAAATACTTTATGAAAAATTACATTATCAATTTTGGACCATGGGGTTGCTTGTAATAAATCCATACCAATAACGATAAAGGCCGCTATTACATCCATAGCAACTGCTAGTCTTACACAAAAATTGGCTCTTTTTTTATCATAAAATTCTGCAATAAGATCAGTTAACATGAACATGAAAGGGTATAATATAGCTCCTACAGATAATTCAAAAGTATGAAAAGGTAAAATTGGTAAATAAACAAATTTTTGAAAAGTTAAGTTGGTTATAACCATGAATACAGAAAATAAAGCACATAATCCAATATACATTTTTTCTAATGCTAGCATTCATTACCCCCTTGCTATGATTAATAGAATATTTATAGCCATATTTCTATGTCTTAGCCTTATTAATATAGGATGACTGCGGTGGTCATAAAACACCTTCATTATATAGGTATTAATATAATATTTTTTCTATAAAATCAATACAAGAAAGGGGGGATAAAATGTTTAATGTTGAAACGATTTATCAATACAAGCATTTATGCTAGATTTATATTGCTGGGAATCAAAATTTGAGACTTGTTACTATTCCGAGCGATTATTAAAAAAACTTTCATTACTAAATGAAACTTCAAATCAAAAAATAAATATTTCAGAAGTAAAAAAAGCTATTTATTACGCCAAAAAATATCACGGTAATCAAAAAAGACAAACTGGTGAACCGTATTATTCTCATCCATTAGAAGTTGCATATATGTCTGCTGATTACCGATTTAAAACAGACGTTATTATTACTAGCATATTGCACGATACTATAGAAGATACTCAGCTTACCGAGAAAATGATTAATTATATTTTTGGCTCGGTGATTGGTAGCCAAGTAGAAAATTTAACTAGAATCAAGAAAACCAGAAAAATTAGCTCATCGGAAATGGTTAAATCGTTATTGCAACAAAAAAAAGATGATCTTTTGTGTATAAAATATTTTGATAGGTTACATAATATGCAAACTATTAAAATTAAAGCTCCCGAAAAAATTATAGAAATTACCAGGGAAACCTTAGATATGTTCTTAAGTCTTTCGTCGTACCTTAAAATAAGAAATACAGAACAAAATCTATTAATTAATAGTTGTATTTGAACATGAAATTATATTCTTACCTATGTTATATAGGTATTAATATAATATTTTTTCTATACAATTAATTAAATATGGTTGGGGTTTTGCTGCAATTTTTCTAAAAAACAAAAAACAAAAAACAAAAAACAAAAAACAGAAAAATTGTAGAAAGTGGCTAGAACACATTCTGGTCACTTTTTTTTATTTTAATTTTTATGTCTTTTTGGTGTAATTTAGTATAAAAAAGCAATTAGAATATCAAACAGCCTGAATCGAGTAACGTTAATAAGTATTTTCTAAAATATTTATTAAAAATTCAGCATAAACAAAATACGATATTATAAAAAATTTAAAAAACCCTATAAAAACACGGGTAAACGCAAAAAATCATTGGTAAAAATTTTTATTTTTGTTATAATATTCTTAATGTTTCGTTAGAAAATTGTATCATTTAAGGATAAGATTATGGCTTACAAGGTGGGTTACTGTTGTGCTTTAATTTCAACCAAATCATATTGTTAGCGGATTAACAAGGAGGGTCATTTATGTTGGGGAATTTTAAAAAACGTCGTGAACATAATTCTAGAGGTGTAGTAGTAGAAAATTCGGTAAAAGCATTATTAGTAGGCATTAATTATACAGCATCTAGAAATGCGCTTGGCAGTTGTATAAATGATGTATTAATAACAAGAAGAAATATTTTATCTGAATATCCAAATGCATATGTTGAGTTAATAACCGACGATACTCTAGTGAAACCAACTAGAGATAATATTTTCAATGGATTAACAACATTAGTAAGTACTGCTAACCCTGGTGACACATTAATGTTTCATTATAGTGGACATAGTAGCCAAATTCCAAATTTTTATGGTTATGAAGAAGATAGTATTAGTAAAGAAACTATTTGTCCAATCGATTTTATGGAACCTAGAATATTGGGATTTGGATATAAAGTTGATAGCCAAATTACCTATGATGAGATCCTTAATATAATTTTAAATGTTCCTGCCGAGGTTAATTTTTTAATGCTATCTGATTGTTGCCGTTCTGATGCTATTAGAGATTTAAAATACGATCCTGCTCACTATGATAGTCCTAATGATTGGAGTGCTTTAAGGGATGTTAAACAACAAGCATGTTCTTTAACTAGTACTCATACTCATCATATTGATGGCGGTAGAAAGCTAACATTAAATATGTGTTCCTGTGGTACTTGTGGTGGTAGAGAATTACGGATAATGAGAGGTTATGTAGAAAACCAAACATCAGCAAATACAAGTAAATACTTTTGGAAAACTGTACAAGATATTGGAGGGTTACGTAATTTTTTTCCAAAACTATTTAGCCATAATGTAGAAGACTTAAAATATGTGCAAGATTCTATTAATCGTAATTTAGCAGAATATTCGCAACGTTATATGAAAAGTCCGACTGTTATTCATTGGGAACATGCATGGAAACCTAAGCCATTTTAGGGTCCAACTGCAAAAGCAATGACATGTAACATCCCGCCTATTAATCCGGCTTCAAAAGAGCCAAAATAGAATGTTAGTATTCTATTTAAATATAAAAGGAGAGATGTTCATGAAAGATGTTAACTTGTTGGCAATAGATATTGCAAAAATAAATTTTCAATTAATAGTCGATAATTTGCTGAAAAGCTTAGACCAAATATTTCCAACATTAACGTTCCAAAGAACTGACGATTGGCAAACAGCAATCAGCCTACATCCTCATGTGGGGAAATTATTAAACGTATACTCTATAAAAGCAACTGAAAAAAATAAAATCAATTTAGCTAATCTTTATTATAAATTGGCTAGATATTATTCTGCCGTTAACATAAATTACCAACAAGCCTTAAAGTGCTCTAAAATAGCATTAGAGCAAAGGAATTCTATATATAAAGATAATCATCCAATCATCACAGATTCTTATAACGTGACTGGAGTTATTTATAGAAAAATTGGTGCTGTAGAAGAAGCATTAAAACACTTGAGTAAAGGATTAGAAATTCGACAACAATTGTATTCAGGAGATCATCCTGATTTAGTAGAATCTTTTCATACTATTGGTTGTGCATATAACCAATACGGAGAAACCAAAAAAGGATTACAGTATTCACAAATGGCTTTAGAGATGGCTAGAAAGATATACCATAATAACTATTATGAGATTGGTAGTAATTTAAATTTAGTTGGAATAGGTTATCTTGATTTAGGAGATTTTGAAAAATCTTTAGAGTATTTTAAAGAAGCTTTAGCAATGTTCTCTAAATCAAACCCCGTTAGTCACGAAAAAACAGCTGCTTTGCAAAGCAACATTGCGTATAACTATAATAAGTTAGGTAAGCATAAAAAAGCACTTACATATTCAACTGCTGCCGTAAATATTTTTAAAAAGATGTATCCTGATGGACGTCCACGCACAATTTACTCGTTAGATGATCTTGCTGAATCTTTAATAAAAACAAATAAGATTAAAGAAGGGTTAGAGACTCTAAATCAAGCATTAGTTCTTATTGAAAAATTTGGCATGCGCAACCATTGTATTACTGGTTTTGTTTTGCATGACTTAGGAGTTGGACATTTTAAAAATAAAGATTATAAAAACGCATTAGAATATGCCGAAAAAGCAGTCATTTTACGAAAAAAACTATATTCTGATGTAAAACATCATCACGAACTAGCGGAATCTTTGTATAGTTTAGGGGATATTAACTTTGCGTTAAAAAATAAAACTCAAGCATTACAGCTTTACCAAGAAGCCTTAACAATATATTATTCTTTATCGCTAGATCATCTTCCTGTGATTAGTGAGATTAAACAAAAAATTAAAGAATTAATATGAGATAATTCCTTTATGTTTAGGTGCTAGTTATGGAAAATAAAAGATTGTTAATAGTGGCAGTGTTGTTAATATTTAGTATTGTTATGATTTTTGCATATGATAAAATGATACTAAAAAGACAAAATAAAAAAGAAGCAACAAACCAACAACCTTTATTACCTACCATATCTATGCACAGTTCAGTACAAGATTATGCCATTAATGGTATATCAGAAAACGAAAAAATTATAATAATAAAACAGCTAGCCGAGACTTTTTTAACTGTTTTTAATGAAGAAGAATATTTAGTGGTAGCCCAACAACGTCCATTATTTACCCGCTATGAAAAGTTTTTATCACAAATAATTCTTTTACCAATAGATCGTTTAGATCCAACATCTGGCCTTATATTGGCAAATGCTTTATTTAAAGGGGCAAATATCTATCGCAGGTTAGGCGATACACAAAGTCAAGAATTGGCTAAGAAACATCATCAAATAGCGTTAAAAATCAGAGAAAAATTTTTAGATCCTAAATCTTTGGATATTGCCAACAGCCTAATGGCGTTAGGAGCAGCTTATAACGAATCAAGAGGAAAAGAGAATTGTACAAAAGCTCTTCAATATTTTAAGAAAGCTTTAAATATATGTGAAACCAATAAAGAAAATGGGACTTATTGCACAGCTCGTGTTTTGTATATGTTAGGTAATACTTATAGAGATTTAGGTAATATAAAAATAGGTATTGATTATCTAGACAATTCTTTAGGAATACTTAGCAAGCTACCACAAACTCATATTATCCAGCAGACAAAAGCAATTGCATTATTTAACCAAGGTGCAAATCATCACCATCTTGGTGGTAAAAGCAATATGGACAAAGCAGTAGTATATTTAAATAAAGCAAAAGAATTATTTGAATTAGAAAATGATCAATCAAGACTAGCTATTACCTTAAGTTACTTGGGAGGAGTTTATAGATGCCTTGGTAAAGAAAATTTAAATCTATCGATTGAGCATTTAAATAGGGCTTTAAATATTCAAAGAAAATTATATAGTAATGAAGAACATGTTGAATATTCTGTTACGCTATTTTATTTAGGATTGGCATATTATGATTTACCTGGGCCAGAAAATAGTAGAAAAGCAATAGAATATTTAAAAGATGCATTAAACATTCAACAGAAACTTTTAAAAAACCATTCACATATTGTTAGAACAATGTATAATTTAGGGATAATGCAGTTAGCAGAAAAAAATTTCGATTCAGGGTTTCAGTTGATACAAGAAGCTTTAGTGTTATTTAAATCGCAACCAGAAAGCCATTATTATTTTAATACAGCAATAAGAACTTTTGAACAAGTTAAAGATATATTGGCTGTTTGTAACTATAAAGGGGCAAAAGAATTATATAATGAAATGGAGAATTTTGATCTATGAGATGGATTAATTTTGTTATTGTAGTAATTATAAGTTTTATTAATGCAACAAATACAGTAGCCGTCACTTATCCTAATTCTATTTTTTTAGAAAATGAAAAACCAATATTAACTTCGTCTAATAAAGAATTAGGTAAAGTGTCTGTTTATTCAATTTATCCCACCAACCAGCATTTTTCAGAAATTATTGAACAAGTATTGTTTTTACAGAAATCTCTTTTAATTAATAAAAAACCGATACAAGAAGTTACTGATTTTGATGTTAGAGATGGGTTTCTTGTTGAAGAAATGGATAGTGTCCATTTAAAAGAAGCATTAATGCAGGATCGAGGATCTATTATAGTCGCTTATGCAGATCAGCAAAAACGTTCAACTAACCAATTGGTTGGTTATGCCATTCTTAGATTAACTAAATATTTTTTTCAAAATAATAAATCAGGACATCTAGAGTATACTTTTTCAATCTCAGAACATGAGTGGAAAAATATTGTTTCTAATTCAATTTATATTTATGAACTTGCTGTTCATCCTCAACATAGAAGAAAAGGGATTGGTAGGTTTATATTAAATGCTTGTCAAAAACAATATAACAACTGGTTATATGCTGACGTGATCTATTGGCCAAAACCATTTGTAAATGAATTATCTTACCAGCTATTCTTAAAAAATGATTTTCTAGATATAGGTGAATTATATGTGAAAAAATCACCAAAATTTAGGCCATTTAAATCTAAATTAATGGCATGGAGTCCAGGAGCTGGACATTTTTGATGATCTGTAATTAAACTTCATCTTAAAATTAAAAATAGATTAAGATTTTTTAATTTGTATTATGTAAAAGTTTCTATTATTTCATGCTGTTTTTTGTGCGAGTTTTACCAGTTACAATACCATCATCCCTTTTTGCATAGTCTTGTACTGAATCACGACCAACTTTTGATTTTAATTTTTTTCCTCGCTCACTGATCCTCTTTTCTATTTCTGCTTGCTTTTCTTGATCTTTTATTCTTTCTGTTTCTGCTTTATGTTGTTCTTTCCAGGAAGTGCTTAGTTGGAAATGAAGAGATCTATTATATATACTTGGACTACTAGAATCATTTGGTTTGTTGCATACTGTTAGTTTTTTAAACTTATCTTCTAATACCATGTTAATCTTATCTTGCAAGCTCTCTTCAGTTAAATATCCTATAGAATCAACTATGAATATTTCCTTACTATTGGTTCCTTCTCTAGCTATACATTTATATTTGTTATCTTCTTCCTTTATTTTTTGAACGTTTAATTCAAATGTTTCAACTTTATTTGGAGATATATCAGACGAACCTAGAATAATTTTACAACCAGTTAATTCTTTTTCTAAACGAGTAATAACTGGTAATAATCCATGTATGTGAGCTTGGTCTATAGTTGCAGTTCTTGTATTATCAATACTAGTTATTGGAGCTTTGTTTTCTTGAATTTCTGATATACTGCTGCTTGTTGAACCTAGATCAATGTGCGATTGATCTTCTTGACTAGTACTCAATTGAGTTTCAGATTGTTGTTTCTTAGCCAATAGTCTTCGTTCTTTATTACTTAATGGTCGCTCTGGCGTTTGTAGGACTTGTACTGTAGATCCTTCATATTGTTTTCTAGTAGCTTCAGCGCGCGCCTTATTTTCTTGTTCACGCTCTATTTTTTCTTGTTCTAAACGAAGTTCGTGATTTTTACGTTTTTCTGCTTGAGGTATAGTTTTACTACTGTTTTTCATCAATTATAGTCTCCATATTAAAATGGTAATTAAATTCATTATTATCATAACAATCTAAATAGACCTAACCAGAACTTATAAAATATCAAAAATATATAACGTATGTCAATGTCAAACCAATAATTTATAGAAAATTATCCTAAAATGTCTTTAAGGAAAATTATTTAGTATGAAGTTTACTGTTTTATTAATTTGTTAAACTGGAAAGATATGGCTACTAAACCTCTAATCACATGGCTTATATGGGTAATCGCATGTGTATTCTACGCATACCAGTATATTTTAAGAGTTATACCAAATGTTATGTTTAATGACATTATGCAACAATTTCAAATGAACAGTACAATTTTTGGGCAATTTTCTGGGGTCTATTATATAAGTTACTCTTTAGTACATTTGCCTATAGGTATTATGCTTGATCGTTACGGAACTAGAAAAATTATGACTGGTTGCATTTTGCTTACAGTAATAGGCCTGCTACCCATGATTTTTACTAATAACTGGATTTATTTGATTATTGGTAGAGCCATGATCGGAATGGGCTCATCAGCAGCTATTTTAGGTATATTCAAAATGATCCGTATGATTTTTAAAGAACAACATTTTACTAGAATGTTAGGCTTTTCTATAACTATAGGATTTATAGGAGCTATTTATGGTAGTGGGCCTGTCAGTTATATGTGCAGCATGTTGGGTTATAAAATGGTTCTACAAATTTTTATTCTAGTAGGTATATTGATAGCAATTATAACCTATATTATAGTCCCACAAAATAAATCATATAACCATGATCCTATTATTGATGATCTAAAAAAAGTTTTGGCTAATTATAAAGTTATTATATTAGGTTTTTTTGCTGGGTTTATGGTTGGGCCATTAGAAGGTTTCGCTGATGTATGGGCCTCTCAATTCTTAAAGCAAGTATATGATTTTGACTATAAAGTTGCTAGTTACCTTCCATCTATGGTGTTTGTTGGTTTATGTTTTGGCGCGCCAGTTTTAAGTATTATTGCTGAAAAAACAGGTAAATATATAGGTTCTATCATTGGAGCAGGCATTATTATGTTAATAATTTTTATTGCTTTGTTAACAAAATTATTATCAGTAAATAGTATTTTAATTAGTTTTATTATTGTAGGAATATGCTGCTCTTACCAAATACTAGCTATTTATAAAGCGTCTACCTATGTACCTGAAAACCTAGTAGGACTAACAACCGCAGTCGTTAATATGATAATAATTAGTTTTGGGTATGCATTCCACTCCGTAATTGGGTGGGTAATTAATGTGTACAGCGATATTAATATAGCACAATCATTTATTTACGGTATTAGCGTAATACCTATAGCTTTAAGTATCGCTATAATAGGCTTTATGATCCTTGCTAAACTAGAAAAAACCAGTATTAGACAACCCTAGTCTTAATATGCTGTTAAATTATATTTTTTTACCATGGGCTTGATATGAAGTTGGTAATCCAATCAATGTATTTGGCTGCTTTGCAAATTGATTTGCATTTTCTAATAAATCATTTAACTCTGTAGCGGTAATAATTTTGGACTCAATAATAGTATTAAATGCTTCGGCAACAGATTTATTAACATAAAATTTTTCTTCTCCTGAAGAAAATATTGGTTGGTATGAATTAATTTCAACATCACCCATCCCTGCTTTAGTTAGTATCCCGAAAAGTTTATGGCCAATATTGTAATCCAAATTCTTTTTCCTAGCTATATCTAACATAATAGCTAATGCTTGATCTGCAAAAATACTTTTTGGATCGGAAAACCCAGAATTAGTTGTAATTTCTTCTAAAACAATCGATCCGCCTTGCTTTAATAGAGAAATCATTGTTTTAACAGCATCATTAGGTTTGGTTAAATGCATTAATAGATAACGAGAATAAGCTAAATCAAAATTATATGGCAAATTTATTTCATGAATACAAGAACAAACAAATTCAATATTTTGTATTTTTAAATTTTCTGCTTTTATTTTGGCAATTTCAATCTGTTTTTCGCTAATATCTGAAGCTATTATTTTACCTTTTTTACCAATATGTTGACTGATCCAGAGCTCTAAATTTCCAGTGCCACAACCGAATGTGGCAATATTCATACCATCCTTAAGTATATTTTTTAGAAAATTACGACTATGTGTGCCATATACTTTATCAAGTAAATCAAGCCGATCTTTAGCTTCTTGTCCAACATTTAGAATATATGCTTTATTTGCATTTTGTTTTAATATTTCCATTTAAAATTTTTCTAATATCCTATGGCAATAATTTTCATAACTAAGTTTATTATGGATTAGTTAAACATAGCATCCTGACAATTTTATTATTTATAATAGACCACAAGCCAGGAGAGACGCAAACAAGTTTTAATCCGTTGTATGGTTATTTATTTTGATGGTTGTTACATGTAACAACCTAGCGTAATTACTAACAAAAATCAATTTGTTCAACCTAAATCTTTGTGTAAGGGTAGAGTAGGTTAATTTTTAATATTTATAGTAAGATGGAAATAGATCAATATGGATGTTATAAAATGATGAACATTACTATATCTGGAACTTTTGTTAGTGATCCATTAGTATCAACTTTACTTTTTTGGTCAGAAAAATCAAACGATCAAGTTAATATAAAAGTTGCTCCTTATAATCAAGTTTTTCATTATCTAGCTACATTACAAGACGATACAAACAACATTAATTTTAGTGTTGTTTTAGTGCGTTTTGAAGACTTGGATGAAAAAGAATATAAAAAGCTGCAAGATAATTGTATCTTATTGGTGAATGCAATAGAACATGCATCTCAACAACATATTAACAATTCATTTATTGTTTGCATATGTCCGCCATCTCCTAAATTTAGTGACAAATTGTTACTAGAGTTTAATGAACAAGAAGAAAAAATAGTATTGGCATTAAATGGTTTACCAAGAGTCCATGCTTTAACCAGTAAAACATTATTAGAGAAATATTATGTGGAAGATTATTATAATTCTTATTCTGACGAACTTGGGCATGTACCGTATACTCCATCTTTATATGTGGCTTTAGGAACGTTAATATATAGAAAAATATACGCTTTGACTCACGATTTAGCAAAAGTAATTGTTGTAGATTGCGATAATACCTTATGGGGTGGAATTTGTGCCGAAGTTGGTGCTGAAGGAGTGCAAATTACACCTTTTTATGCAAAATTACAAAAATTTTTAATTGAACAATATGTACAAGGAAGATTAATTTGTCTTTGCAGTAAAAACAATTTAAGAGATGTATTACAAGTTTTTGAATCAAACAAGAATATGTTGTTGAATTTAAAACATATCGTAGCATATAAAATTAATTGGGAATTAAAATCTAAAAACATTATAGAATTAGCCAAAGAATTAAAGCTAGGATTAAATAGTTTTGTTTTTCTGGATGATAATCCAATAGAATGTGCTGAAGTAAAAAGTGCTATTCCAGAAATTACAGTTTTACAGGTACCAAATTCTGAGACAATACCAACATTTTTGCAGCATATTTGGATGCTTGATGTTAATAAATTAACAGAAGAAGACAAACAGCGGAATATGTTATATTTACAAGATCAACATCGTACCAAATATCGAGAGCAAGTTTTTAGTTTAAAGGAATTTATCTCTAATCTTGAGATAGTTATAGATATTTTAGAACCTAATGAACAACATGTTGCTCGTATTGCTCAATTAACTCAACGAACCAATCAATTTAATTTATCTACCATTCGTCTTGATGAGTCAAGCGTTACATTGTTACTAAAACAAACAGAATATTCATGTCGGGTAATTCATGTTAAAGATCGCTTTGGTGATTATGGATTGGTTGGAGTATTAATTTTTAAAATTATGCAAAACAAGCTAGCAGTACAAACTTTTCTTCTTAGCTGTAGAGTGTTAGAACGTGGAGTAGAGCATAAAGTAATTAAGTGGTTAGGTGAGTATGCTATCAATCACGATCAAAAAATTAATAGAATAGAGTTTTTATATAAGCCAACAGTTAGGAATGATCCTGTGCTGCATTTTTTAGAAAAAATCACTCATGGCGCCTCTGTATATAAAAAAGCCGAATGTTTAGATGTTGGACAAATCTTATTTTCTTTAAATGTACACCATGCAGCAACATTACAATTTGATCTGGAAGAAAATCCGTCAAAAGAAGTTTTGATAGATCAACAAAAAAGCCAAGAAGGACAAATAGTTAATAGTGTAAACGGTACCGGGAAACATATTTTTCTGGATGCTACAACTACACTCTATAAAGTTGATCTAATCCAAGATGCCATACAAACGTTTTTACGTAAATCAAGGGAGCAAGCTGGAATTTGTTCTGAATATATGGCTCCTAGCAATGAATATGAACAAAGACTTATAAAAATATTAGAAAATGTTGCAGCGATCAATTCTATAGGCATAAAAGATAATTTTATTCATTTAGGAATTAATTCTATTTTGGGAGTGCAATTTTGCTATGAAGTTTATAAAGAATTTAAAATAGAGCTAAGTTTGCAAGACATATATTGCCATCCAACCATATCGGATCTATCGGTATTGATCTATAAAAAGCATAGAGAACATTATAAATTAAATTATAGTGAAATAAAACTAGCGCTATTATTTGGCAAGCATTATCCACTATCTTTTGCACAATTTCGCGTTTATCTTCTTCATAAAATTATGAGTAATAAATACGCATATAATGTTACAACCGGATTACGTATAATAGGAAAGTTAAATGTAGATAAATTAGAAATGGCAATTAATTTAATTACACAGTATCAAAGCATTCTTAGAAGCGTTATTATCGATAATAACGAAGATAACGAATATAAGCAGGCTATTTTAGAGGTTGCTTTTTCTTTAAATAAAGAAAATCTTTTGGGAGTAGCAACAAATGAAAAAATCACTGAAAGCATAGAACAAGAAGTTAAGACTTTATTTGATTTGCAAAAAGATCCACTTATTCGTGGAAAATTGATAACAATTAATGTTGACGAATATTTGTTGTTAATTTCGATGCACCATATCATATCAGATGAATATTCATGGGATATTTTTTATAAAAAACTGGCTGAATTATATAATATACTAGATAACACAAGCGTAAAAGATCTTGATACAAATAATTTATTGCCAGTCCAATATGTAGATTTTGCAGTTTGGCAACGTGAACTACTATCAGGATGTTTTTTAGAAAAACAGTTGGCATATTGGAAACAACAATTATCTGGAACATCTGGGTTTTTAAATTTACCTACCATGCATCGTCCGTTACAACCAAGCAATAATGGAATAGAATATGCATTTGAACTAGATAATGCCACATTAAAAAATATAGAACAGTTTAGTAGAAGTCAAAATGCATCATTATTTATGTCTTGTTTGACTATTTTGTATGTCTTGCTTTACAAATATACCAACCAAGAAGATATTATTATTGGTACTCCTATTGCTAACAGGCATTATCCTGGCGTACAAAATTTAATCGGATTTTTCGTCAATACCCTACCATTGCGGATCTGTGTTAATGGTGAGCATACTTTTAATGAACTTCTACATAGTGTTAGAAAAGTGGTTTTAGAATCTTATGAACATCAAGATTTACTATTTGAAGATCTAGTCAACCATTTACAAGTTAAACGTAGTTTAAGTTTTCATCCGTTATTTCAAGTAATGCTAGTTTTTAAGGAACTAAAAAAAACAGATCTACAACTTGATGGGTTACAAGTACAGTTTGAACCAATTAAACAAAATACTTCGATATTTGATTTAACTGTTCAAATGGAGGTTAAAAGTAACAATATAAACATAAAATTTATTTACGCTAGCGATTTGTTCGAAGAAAAAATGATAAGCCAAATAGCAAGACATTTTAAAAATTTATTTAATCAAGTTTTATTAAATCCTGAGTGTAAAGTAAGCAATCTTAGAATTTTAGATTATAAAGAAGAGCAAGAACTATTAATGCAATCCATGGGTAAGGAAGTTGGTCGTAGTGATTTTATTATTCACAAACTTTTTGAAAAAATTGTTAACCAAGATCCTGATGCTATAGCAGTTATTCACAGAGATAAAACATTAACCTATAAACAACTTAATAGCATATCAAATAGATTTGGGCATTTATTACGAGAACAATACATTATTTCTAGCAATAAAGTTGATAATGTAATAACCGTTGCTATGGAACCTTGTTTTGGTTTTATAATAAGCTTGCTTGCAATATTAAAAGCTGGTGCTGTTTATTTACCTATAGATATTACCTATCCAGATGAACGTATCAAGTTTATATTAAAAGATGCTAGAGCATTAGCTGTTATTACGCAATCACGCTTTGCTAAAAAATTTCAACAATACCAAATAGATGATTTAAGACTAATAGATTTTTGTGATGATAATTATTATTCGTTACTTAAACCAATGCCAACCACAAATTTAATTAATTTTACTGAGCCAAATGATCTTGCTTATATTATTTACACTTCTGGTTCTACCGGTAAACCTAAAGGTGTTATGATCCAACATTCAGGAGTATGTAATTTAGCCTATGCTAATGAAGAAATATTCTGTTTTAGCGTTCATAAACCTCGTGTACTACAATTTTCTTCAATAAGTTTTGATGTTTCTATTTGGGAAATATTTACAGCATTATTTTCAGGTGGATCACTTTGTTTATTACCTACTTTAGAAGCGCGCTTTTCTCCGGGACAATTAATGCAAACTTGCATTGCACAGAATGTAACAATGGCTATAATCCCTCCAAGCTTATTAAATATTCTGCCAGACGTAGAATTACCTTGTTTACAAACCTTGGTAGTCGCTGGGGAGGCTCCTAGTGCGAACGTCTTACAAAAATGGAGCAAAAAAGTAACACAGTTATTTAATGCATATGGCCCTACTGAGATTACTGTATACTCCAGCATATTTCTTTATAATTCAGCAAGGCCAGCAACGACTATTGGGCGGCCTATAGTTAATACCCAAAGTTACATTCTTGATCCTTATCTTAATTTGACCCCCATAGGAGTTATTGGAGAAATATATATAGGAGGGGTAGGATTAGCTAGCGGTTACTTAAACAATATAACTGTAACAGAAAAATCATTTATTAATTGGCCAAATAAAGATCAACTTAGATTATATAAAACTGGTGATTTAGCTAGATATAATTGGGACGGTAATATTGAATATCTTGGAAGAAAAGATCAACAGATCAAGTTATATGGGTACCGAATAGAGCTAGGAGAAATCGAAGTATCATTAAATTTACAGCCAGAAATTAAACAATCGTTAGTAATGTTACGAGAAAATTCCTGCAACCAAAAACAATTGGCTGCATATTTTACTACTTTAACTGAAGTTAAAGATGAACCATCAAAAATGGCTCTATATAAAAAAATACAAATAAGCTTAAGAGAACATTTGCCTCATTATATGATCCCAAATCGAATGATATTAGTAGATCATTTTCCACTAAATGATAATGGAAAAATTGATCTAAAAGCACTGCCAGATCCATTTGAAGTTAAAGATCAATTACAAGTATATGATGAACAATATGTATGTAAAGATCCATTACAGTTTATATTAGTAAATATATGGAAAAAATTATTAAACCTTGAGCAGATTAGTATATATGAAGATTTTTTTGCTCTAGGTGGAAATTCTATTTTAGGTATGAAGTTAATCTTAGAAATACGAAAAACATTTAATCAAACTTTATCAATAAATAATATATTTAAAAATCTTACTATTGAAACTCTATCTCAACTAATACGTGAAAATATTGCAAATGAATTAAATTGTTGTCCTAATATACCTTATGCTGCCTGCTTATTTCCTATTAATAAGGGACAAAGTAATAATAAACCTTTATTTCTAGTACACCCTTTGCTAGGAATTGCTACTCCATATATGGCTTTATCAGGTTTGGTGGATCGGCCAATATATGGCATCAATAATCCTTATTTTGCTCAAGATAATAATTTTACAACTATTGAATCAATGGCTAATTTTTATATTAATGCTATAAGTTTGGTACAAAATGAAGGACCCTATTATATAGGTGGATGGTCTTTTGGCGGAATTGTAGCTTTAGAAATGGCACATCAATTAAAAGCTCAAAACAAACAAGTTGAAGTAGTGTTGTTAATAGATAGTTATTTTAAATCTAGCTCTCAAATTGTTTTATTTGATGATACTAAGCTTCTAGAAAAATTAAACATAATAAAACCGTCTGTAGAATATGATAGTTTACAGTTAGAAATTACTGGCAATCTAAGATTATTAGAAAAATATACACCTAAAAAATACTATGGTCGCGCAGTGCTATTAAAAGCTCAAAATGATATTAAAGTTATTACTGAAAATAGTGTGTTTAACAACCTGGAACATATTATAGGTTCGGAAATAGAAGTATACAGTATACCTGGTGCTCATCAAGAATTATTCGAAGAACGAAATATAAAAGAATTATCTATTAAACTTCAATATGCTTTAGATCATCCTTTTATTAGCAAAGAGAGCGGATCTTCTGAGATTTTACATCAGTTTTCAGCAATGTCTTTAAATGAAGAGTATTCTGTTATTATTCCTTCAGAGTTAATCAAAACATTACCCTTAAAACCATAATAAATTTCTTCTTTTGAAGCACAATAACCATAATTTGCTTCTCCTTTAAATATACAGCTAGTTTGTGAAAAAATTAAAGTTAAAAAATTACCGATCTATCACTGGTTGAGGAGCAAAGGAACTGGCTAGCTTTTTAATAATAAAAAATACCGGTAATCCTAATAGGGTAGTACCTATAAAAAAAGTAGTCCAATCGGTATAATTAGCACATAATCCTGATCCACTAGAAAGCAACGTACGGGTTAATGAACTAAACGACCAGATTAAAGCAAATTGACTAGCAGCAGCGCCTTTTTTACATAGGCTAGACACATAAATAACTAAAATGGTTGCTGCAAGTCCACAACATAAACTATGTACAGTTGTAGCTATTATAAGCATTTGAATATCGTGCCCGGCTATTGTAAGCCAAGTATACATAAATGGAGATAATAATTGGATGGCCGCACCAATTATTATGCTACGAAAAATACCCAAACGACTGGTTATAATTCCTCCTAAGAATCCGCCGAAGATCATTAATAAGGTTCCATAAAGTTGAGAAATATTGGCTGTTTCAATAGCGGTAAAATCTAGCGCTTTTAATAAAGGGCCTTTCATGGCATTTGGAATGGTGTCTCCTACTTTATAAAAGAAAATAAATAAGATAATTAACCAGCATTCTTGGCGTTTAAAAAAGTCTAATAAACTTGCCGCTACAGATTTTAAATGTTCTATTGGGCTTGGTAAACTAGATCTAGTAGTTCGTTTAATTCCATTAGGTTCTTGAACTATTAGAGTAACTATTGGTCCAATTAGTAAGGTAATCGATGCTACTAAAAAAGTTGTAGACCAACCATGGGCTTTCAATAAATATAGAGGGATAGTACTGCCAGTTAATATGCCTATACGAAATCCAGTTAACGAAAAAGTTGAACCTATTGCTAATTCATTTGGCTCTAGTCTTTCTAGTCTATATCCATCTAAAGAAATATCTTGGCTAGCTGCTAAGAAGACACAGATAGTTGATATTATAAATAACAGTACAGGATTATTTGGTTTTAAAATTAGTCCAAGACTAGCAACGAACAAACCTAGCTGAGTGACTAACAGCCAGCTACGACGATGTCCTAACCAGGACTTTAAACCAGGAATGGCATAGTAATCCATTAGGGGAGCCCAAAGTATTTTTAATGAATAAGGCAAGCTATTTAGGAATAATATCCCAATGGAGGCTGCCGAAAAGCCAGAAAATGCTAAGGCTATAGTAAGCGTGCTACTAAGTAAAATAAAAGCCAGGCCAGAATTAAAACCTAAAAAAGCCAGCGCAATTAGATGTGGTTTAAAAAAAAAATTATTAGATTTAGTTGTCATAGTTAGTTGGTCCAAGTTATTTGATCTAGTTTTGTCTAGAATAATTTATAATTCATATAATAATCATATATTTTTTATATGTCTATTAGGATTAACTTAATATGATAACAGCCTCTAACTATCAAGATTTATTAAAAATTTTTGCAATGATAACTATGATAATAGATCACCTAGGTTTATATTTTTTTCCTGAGTATAGTTTAATGCGGTTAATAGGACGTACAGCCATGCCAGTTTTTTGTTTTTTTGCTGGGTATAATTTTAAAGAACAAC